>MAAC01015560.1_pt1 | contig 36271 bp, 36 predicted proteins | sample 1115981 | NCBI WGS metagenome assembly MAAC01 (sample SAMN04961126, study PRJNA320927) | seawater metagenome | isolation source: sample BD02T64 sea water enriched with oil for 64 days | place: USA:Gulf of Mexico | collected 2013-07-27 | reverse complement strand
ATTCCATGCTTTTTAAAAAATAATCTCGTAGTTCTTTGCTACTATTATCTTTCGTTATTGTTTTGGTCATAAATTCTTGAAACCATTCATACTTGTCTTGAAATATACTTATAAGTGCAATAGATTCATCGAGCATTTTTTTTTCATCGATTATTATGTGAATGTTTTCCATAAAATCATAGGTTTCAATAATTCTCAATGAAAGTCGGTCCCTAACGTTTAAGGTTTTCAATTGCTGAACTCCAGTTGTATTAAGATTTGTACTGGGAGTCACTGTTAGTAATCTAGAAAGTCCTAGGTCAAGAAGATCATCACTTATAGAATCATTAACCACCTTTAAAAAAACGGGTTCTTTTTCTTTCCAAAATACTAACCTGGCTGATAAATCTCGAAGATCATTATTTACATCGAGAATAATGCGTTGGTGTATTTTTAAAACCTTATTATTTTGTATTCTTACTTGATTCCAATTATTAATACTCAACGCAATCAATATCCCAATAACTACTAATACAATTTCACCAATTGCATATTTAAAGTACTTGCCTGTTTTGTTTTCTGTTAGAAGTGACTTTCTGATATGTCTAAAGAATTTAATCATAAGTTACTGGTTTATTACAACTTACAATATAGTCATTCCTTTTTACAATATTTTAAGTACAAAAAAAACCACAACTAAAAAGTTGTGGTTTTCAAAATATCTATAAATCTAAGATTCTAATAATCTTTTTTCTTATGAATTCAACATAACAGGCATTACCAGCATTGTTACTTTTTCACCCTCATCTGTTCCATCAATAGGCGTTAAGATTCCGGCTCTGTTTGGTAAAGACATTTCAATCAATACATCGTTTGAATTTAAGTTGTTTAACATTTCGCTTAAAAAACGAGAGTTAAACCCTATTTGCATGTCGTCTCCTTGATAGTCACAAGACAAACGCTCATCTGCTTTGTTGGCATAATCTAAATCTTCTGCAGAAATATTTAATTCAGTTCCTGCCATTTTCAATCTGATTTGGTGTGTTGTTTTACTAGAAAAAATAGACACACGCTTTACAGAGTTTAAAAATGAAGCTCTATCAACAGTTAATTTATTTGGGTTTTCTTTAGGTATTACCGCTTCATAGTTTGGATATTTTCCGTCAATTAAACGACAAACTAATACAAAGTTATCAAAAGTAAACTTTGCGTTTGAGTTGTTATAATCTATGGTTACATCAGAATCAGCACCATTTAAAATTCCTTTTAATAAGGTCAAAGGTTTTTTAGGCATAATGAATTCTGCACTTTCGTTAGCAGTAACATCAGTACGTGTATATTTTACCAATTTATGAGCATCTGTAGCAACAAATGTTAAGCTTTCAGAACTGAATTGGAAAAAGACACCACTCATTACCGGACGTAAATCATCGTTACCAGCAGCAAAAATAGTTTTAGAAATTGCTGTAGCTAAAATACTCGCAGGAATTACTGTACTGCTTGGAGCAGATAAAGAAACCGCTTTAGGGAATTCTTCTCCACTAAAAAATGCCATATCATACTTTCCTTGATCAGAACTAATTTCAATAGCGCTTTCACCTTCAGTCTTAAAAGTTAAAGGCTGATCTGGAAATGTTTTCAAGGTGTCTAATAACAAACGAGCAGAAACAGCAATAGAACCATTAGAGTCAGATTCTACTTCTACAACAGCACTCATTGTAGTTTCTAAATCAGAAGCAGAAACTTTTAATTCGTTTTCTGATAATTCAAATAAGAAATTATCTAAGATGGGTAATGTGTTGTTACTGTTAATAACACCTCCAAGAACTTGAAGTTGTTTTAACAATTGCGAGCTTGATACTATAAATTTCATTGATTTTAATTTTTTTAAGCAACGGGTAAAAAGCCAATTACTTCATAATGAGTTTTTTCAAAAATAGGATATACAAACCTACATATTTTTTTAGTGAAAGTAAAGTATTTTATCTAAAAGTAGGTTGATTCTGTCTTATTTAGCGAATAAAATCTTCAGAATTAAATATATTCTAAAGAAGTGATTTTAAAAATATATTCAGCAACAGTTTTTATTCTAATTGTTAGGGTATAAGGAAACGTTATAATTATGTTAATACCAAATTGATGAATGATTGTCCTATCATAATAATACTATATTTGTTTCGACTACTTAAAGATTTTTTAATGAAGAAATACATCTATTTCACGCTGTTAGCGGCATTGTTTTCTACAATAGTAACAGCACAAAAGCCTCAAAAATTAAACTCTAATCAGATTTACGAGAAGATTCAGAAACTGAATTTCTTAGGAACAGCATTATATATCGCTGCACATCCAGATGATGAAAACACACGTTTAATATCGTATTTGGCTAATAATGTAAAAGCAAGAACGGCGTATTTATCATTAACTAGAGGAGATGGAGGACAGAATTTAATAGGTACAGAAATTAGAGAGTTGTTAGGATTGATTAGAACTCAAGAATTATTAGCAGCCAGAGGTATAGATGGAGGAGAGCAACTATTTACAAGAGCCAATGATTTTGGATATTCTAAACACCCAAAAGAAACGTTGGAGTTTTGGGATAAAGAAAAGGTGCTAAGCGATGTTGTTTGGGCAATAAGAACCTTTAAACCAGATGTAATTATCAACAGATTTAACCACAGAACGCCAGGTACAACGCATGGCCATCATACAACCTCGGCAATGTTAAGTGTAGAAGCTTTTGACTTGGCAGCGAATAAAACAAAATATACCAACCAACTAAAACACACAAGTGTTTGGCAGCCACAACGCTTATTTTTTAATACTTCATCTTGGTTTTATAGATCACAAGCAGCATTTAAGAAGGCTACCGAAGGAAAACTAAGTACGGTAGATGTTGGTGTGTATTACCCATTAAAAGGGTTGTCTAATAACGAAGTGGCATCCATGGCAAGCAGTCAGCATTTATGTCAAGGATTTGGTAGAGTAACAAGGCGTGGTAGTCAACAAGAATATGTTGAGTTTTTAAAAGGAACGAAGCCTAAAGTGCAAAACGATATTTTTTCTGGAATTAACACAACTTGGAATCGTATAAAAGGAGGTGGAGAAATAGGGGATATTCTATACGAAGTAGAAAAGAATTTTGCCTTTTCAAACCCCTCAAAACATTTACCAGAATTATTAAAAGCGTATGATAAAATCAATTTGTTAACAGATACGCATTGGAAAGCAATTAAGCTAAAACAGCTTAAAGAAATTATAGAAGCAGCTGCAGGATTGTATTTAGAAGTTTCTGCAACCAGCTCATCAACAACACCAAATGGACAAGTAGAAATCCGTATGGAAGTGTTGAATAGAAGTAATCTTACCACGTTTTTTGATAGTTATAGCTATGAACAAAATGGCGTTACTGTTGTTAAATCGCCAGAAAAACAATTAGAAAATAATGTTAAGTTAAACCTAAGCGATACCATTCAGTTAAAAAACAACGCATATTCAGATCCGTATTGGTTAAAAAACAAGTGGTCTTTAGGAATGTACGATGTAACAAATCAATTGCAAATAGGAAAACCAGAGTCTGATAGACCTTTGCAAATTACATTTCATTTAAATATGTGGGAACACGACATTTCATTTACTAAAAATGTGGTGTATCGATATTCAAAAAGAGACAAAGGAGAGATTTACGAACCATTTGAGATACTCCCTGAAGTAACTACGAAGTTGGCAAATAAAGTGCTAATTTTTTCTGACGGAAAGCCTCAAAAAGTTCAAGTAGTAATTAGAGCTGGAGAAAATAATATTAAAGGAAATGTAGGATTGGATGCTCCCCGGAATTGGACTATTTCACCAAAAGAAATTCCGTTTTCTATTGCCCAAAAAGGAGACAATCTAACAGTTGATTTTATGGTGACTCCACCAAATGGACAATCAGAAGGAGTGCTGAAAAGTTTTGCAACAATAAACGGAAAACAATACCGTAAAGAATTGGTAGAAATCAATTACAACCACATACCGAAGCAATCGGTATTATTAGATTCTGAAGCGAAAGTGGTACGATTAGATATTAAGAAAAATGGAAATTATATTGGTTATATTGCTGGAGCTGGAGATGTAATTCCAGAAAGTTTACGTCAAATAGGTTACAATGTATTGGTTATTGATCCAACTAAAATCAACAATGAAAACTTGCATAAATTCGATGCAGTAGTCGTTGGTATTAGAGCCTATAATACAGTTGATGCTTTGAAATTCAAGCAGAAATTCTTATTAGAGTATGTAGAAAAAGGAGGAAACATGATTGTACAATACAACACAAGCGGTAGAAGAGGAATTGATGTTGGTGCACCTTACGAATTAAAAGTATCTAGAGATCGAGTTACTGACGAAACTGCTACAGTAACTATTATCGCAAAAAAGCATTCGTTAATGAACTTTCCAAATAAAATTGAATCTTCAGATTTTAATGGTTGGGTACAAGAACGAGGGTTGTATTTTCCAAATAAATGGGGAAAGGAGTTTGCGCCAATTTTATCTATGAATGATAAAGGAGAAACAGCGAAAGAAGGAAGTTTGTTAGTCGCAAAACATGGTAAAGGATATTATATGTATACTGGTTTAAGCTTTTTCAGAGAACTACCAGCAGGTGTTTCTGGAGCGTATAAACTATTTGCAAACATGTTGTCTATAGGAAAAGAGAATATAAAAACGCAACAAGAAATAAAAGAATAACGAACTGTCAGTTCGAATGGTTTTTCGAAACAATTTTAGGCTGATATACATAATGTCTCTTCGAACGCAGTCGAGAGGTATAAAGAGATCTCGACTGCGCTCGACCTGACAATTAAAAGATACATATGGAAACTGAAAAACGTCCTTGGAAAAAAATATACAGTTTAGTACTGATTTTGAATGTTGTGTACATCATTCTATTTTATTTTATCACTAGCTATTTCTCAAATTAAGCACATCACATTATGGAATTATTAGATTGGATAGTACTCTCTGTCACTTTATCATTTATTGTGATTTTTGGAGCCTATAAAACAAGAAAAAACACAAGTGTACAAGACTATATAAAAGGAGGGAACGACTCAAAATGGTGGACAATTGGTTTGTCTGTAATGGCAACCCAGGCAAGTGCAATTACATTTTTATCAACACCAGGGCAAGCATTTCATAGCGGAATGGGGTTTGTTCAATTCTATTTTGGATTGCCAATTGCTATGGTAATTATCTGTTTGGTATTTATTCCTATATACCACAGACTAAAAGTGTACACTGCCTACGAATATTTAGAAGGTCGTTTTGATTTAAAAACAAGAACTTTAGCCGCCATTTTATTTTTGGTGCAAAGAGGAATGGCCGCTGGAATAACCATTTTTGCTCCTGCAATTATATTATCAGCAGTATTGGGATGGGATTTAGTTATGCTAAATATTATCATTGGTGTTTTGGTTATTATTTATACGGTTACTGGTGGTACAAAAGCAGTAAATGTTACTCAGAAACAACAAATGATCATCATTTTTGTTGGAATGTTTGTGGCATTTTTTATGATTATCTCTAAACTGCCACAAGATATTACGTTTACCAAAGCATTGGATATTGCTGGAGCAAGTGGGAAGATGCAGGTATTGGATTTTTCGTTTGATTTAAATAATCGATATACTGTTTGGACAGGTTTTCTTGGAGGAACATTCTTAATGTTGTCTTATTTTGGAACAGATCAAAGTCAGGTGCAACGGTATTTGTCGGGGAAATCTGTTAGAGAAAGCCAATTAGGCTTGTTATTTAATGGGTTATTAAAAGTGCCTATGCAGTTTTTTATTCTGCTAGTTGGTATCATGGTATTTGTGTTTTATCAGTTCAATGCAGCACCTTTAAACTTTAATCCAACAGCTACAGAAGCAGTACTTAATTCAGAATATGCTGGTGAATATAAAGCATTAGAAAATCAATACAGACAGTTGGAAGCCGATAAAAAGACATTGGTTGTAAATGGTGTTCAAGAAAGTGATAAAGCAAAAATAAAAGCACTGGAGTTAGAGAGTACTGTGCTTAAAGAAAAAGCAAAAACCATCATTAACAAAGCAGATGCTTCTATAGAAACCAATGACAAGGATTATGTGTTCATTCATTTTATCTTAAATAATTTACCTAGAGGATTGATAGGGCTGTTATTGGCGGTGATTTTATCTGCAGCAATGTCATCAACAGCTTCAGAGTTAAACGCGCTAGCATCTACAACCGCTATAGATTTGTATAAGCGGAATGTGAAAGAAGAAAAAAGTGAAGCACATTATGTAAATGCATCTAAATGGTTTACACTAGGTTGGGGAATTCTCGCAATTTTGATAGCTTGTATCGCCAATTTATTTGAGAATTTAATTCAGGTAGTAAATATCATTGGGTCTATTTTCTATGGAAATATTTTAGGGATTTTCTTGTTGGCATTTTTTGTAAAATATGTAAGAGGTAATGCAGTGTTTATAGCAGCCTTAATTACACAAGTAATTATTATTGGTGTATACTTTTTAGATTGGTTGCCTTATTTATGGTTAAACTTACTTGGATGTGTACTAGTAATGGGAATAGCAATAGTGCTGCAGTCAGGAATGAAAAATAATAGTATTGAAGCTGAATAATGGAGATGAGTTCGAAAATAATTCGCTGGGGAATATTAGGCTGTGGTAAGATCGCTCATAAGTTTGCACAAGATTTATTGGCTGTTCCAAACGCTAAGTTAGAAGCTGTAGCGAGTAGGAATCAGCAGAAATCACGAGTGTTTGGAATGAGATACCATTCAAATAAGTACTATGATTCTTATTTAGAACTGTGTTTAGATGCAACTATTGATGTCATTTATATTGCAACGCCACATGTGTTTCACTATGAGCAAACCCTTATGTGTTTAAACCACCAGAAAGCTGTTTTATGTGAAAAACCTTTTGCAATGAATGCAACTCAAGTAGCTGAAATGATTGCAGCTGCAAAGCGGAATAATATTTTTTTAATGGAAGCAATGTGGACGTTCTTTTTACCACATTATCAATATGTTTTAAACCTGATCCAGTCGAAAGAATTGGGGGAGATAACCAAATTAAAAGCTGATTTCGGGTATCGGTTTGATTTTGATCCAGAAAGTAGAATTTATAATAAAAAGTTAGGTGGTGGAAGTTTGTTGGATATTGGAATCTATCCTGTTTTTGCTGCGTTGAGTTTAATTGGTTTTCCAGATGCAATTGAAGCGAAAGCTAAAATGAGTAGAACTGGCGTTGATGAGAATTGTAGCATTGAGTTCAGTTATAAGAATGGAACAAAAGCAGAATTATTTAGTTCTGTAATTGAGGAAACAAAAACTGAAGCAATCATTACTTTTGAAAAAGGAACTATACGAATTCATTCAAGATTTCATGAACCTTCTAAATTGACCATTATTACTGAAAATGGGCAAATTGAAAAGTTATTTGAAATTCAGACAAATGGATATAGTTTTGAAGCAGGGCATGTAACTGAACTATTACTGAGTCATAAAAAAGAAAGTTCAATGATGACTTTTAAAAAGAGTCTTGAACTAATACAGCTACTAGATATTATTAGAAGTAAAATTGGATTAGCATATTCTTAAGAATCTTAATTCTTTTTTACTAATTGTTCTAAACTCAATGACTAAAAAGATAAGTAACCCTACGTAAAAAGGAATCAATTTTCTTTTAACCTTAATTAGAGTAGTACTCACAAGGCTTTTTCGAAGATTCTATATTTCTTGTAAATGCTATGATTCATCCGTTCATAAGCAGCGCGCATTTTCACATTGTCTTCCATCGTTAAATGGCTGTCCATAACGGTTAAGTTTCCTTTTCTTGCTGAATCAAACAGTGCAACTGCCATTAAAGCATCTAGCCCTGAATTTCTATAGTCTTGTTGTACACAACCTAATAACATATCTAGCTGTGTGGCGCTTTTTAGAGCTTTTAAAATATGAACAAACCCAAAAGGTAATAAACGCCCTTTTGCTTTTCTAAATCCTTCTGTAATGTTTGGCATAGCAACTACAAATGCAACTACAATACCTTCTTTGTCTTTTACCAACTTAATGTAATTTGGGTTTAGCATTGGTAAAAAACGATCAGAAAATTCTTTTGCTTCTCTATCATCTAAAGGCGCAAATCCATAAATGTCTGTATAGGTTTGATTGATTAATTCAAACACGGTATTTACATAAGGTTTGATTTCTGATGATTTGGTAAACTCTAATATTTCAAAACCATTTCTTTTTACACGATCAGCAATTTTTATATAAATTTCTGGTGTTTCATCTTCTAGCTGAATGCGATATTGAAATAAATCAAGTTTTTTAGTATAGCCATTTCTTTCAGAATGAGAAATCATATATTTAAAACTACTATTGGTAACCATAACGGTCATTGGGTCCTCAAAACCTTCTAGTAAAAAACCTTGTGGATCTTTATCTGAAAAACCTAATGGACCAACAATAGTATCCATGTTTTTCTCTTTTCCCCAGATTTCAATAGCTTCTATTAATTTGTCAAAAACATCAGCAGCATCATAACATTCTAAACCAAAGAAACGTACATTGTTTTCATTATGACCTGTATTGTAGGTGTGATTTATGATTCCCATAACTCTACCAACAACTTCTCCGTTTTTGTAGGCCAAATACATAATGGTATCACAATGTTCAAAAGAATGATTTTTCTTTTTATCAAACACTTTATATTCATCAGTCAATAATGGCGGCAACCATTCTGTATGGTTCTTATGGATTTTATAAGGGATTTTAATAAAGGTTTTTAAATCTTTATATTGAGTTACTTCTCTTAGGTGAATCATAAAATATGTTAGTTGATGGCGTCCTTTTTTGTTGGGTAATTATACATAACAGCAGCTAAATATACTATAATTGGCGCAATTAAAACTCCGAAAATAGCATCTACAGCATAATGAGCTTTTATGTAGACTGTTGAAAGAATTAATATGAAAGTCAGTGGCAAACAGATTTTATAAAATAGCGGTGCATTTTTTCTAGCTAATAGTAAAATAACGACAGTTACACCAACATGTGAACTAGGAAAAGCACCTGTTGGTTGTTCTGCACCAGCTTGAATAGCGTGCATAATTCGTTGAAAAATATATCCGTTTGTAGGAACAGCTCTATCTGGTAATTCAAAATAAAATTGAGGACCGGCAGATGGAAATATTGCGAAGATAAAATAGAAAAACAACAATGAAAAGGACACTTTAAACATGTTTTCTAAAAACAAGGTTTTGCATTTAAAACACATCGCAAAGATAAATCCAAGAATGATAAAGTAAAACGAAAAGTAGCCAAAGTACATGATCTCAGTAAACCAAGAATTAGAAAAATAGGTAGAAAATTTAAGGCTTGGCTGAAAGCCAAATAGCCATTGATCCATCTGAATAAAAATTGGATCAAGGTTGTCAAAAAATAACTTGTTATAGTGTACCGTTTCTGTATAAAAATATCCAGCAAATAATACTGGGTAAATATTTCTAAAAAGACTAAATAGCGCCGATTTTACAATTGGATTCAAAAAGATGAATGCTAAACTTGTAATAAATATAAGGCCTCTTATTAGTAGTAAATCAACTATGTTACCTGTTTGATTCCACGAACAAACTACTAAAATAGTTGTAATCAATAGAAACCCAAGAAAAAGAAAGTCTAGTCGTTTAAATTGTTGCATTATTCTTTTTCGTTTTTTTGTGAATTTTGATTCATTGTGAATCCCATTTTTCTAGTAGTTTATTATATTGACCTTCTGTAATAAATATTCTATGGAAAGGTGTTTCTATGTTTTGTTTAATGTCAAATCGATTTCCGAAATCTACATTAATGATTTCCTTAGACATTAAGTCTATATCTAAAAAATACCGTGTGTTTTTATCTTGTAATTTCATAAAGTAAGCACGTTTGTATTTTTGGATATTCTTCTAACTTTGGATGCTTGAACTCACTGATTTTTCGCATTCCAATCTTCTGCATCACTTTTTCTGAACTTTTATTAGCAATAGTACAGGTTGAGATTACTTTATTTATATGTAGTTGATTAAAGGCGATGTCTAAACATTTTTTTGCACCTTCTGTGGCAAAACCTTTTCCCCAAGCAGTTTTTTTAAGACGCCAGCCAATATCTACATTTGGTGTAAACTCAGATTCAAAATCTTGATAAGCCAATCCAATAAAACCAATAAACTCTCCAGACTCCTTTACTTCTGTGGCGTAATAATTGTGTCCGTTAGTTTCATAGTGTTTTTGCAATCGTATAATAAATGCTTTTGTTTCTTCTTTGGTCAACGTTTTTGGAAAGTGTTCCATCACATCTTCATCAGAATTTAATGAAAAAAAAGCATCCAAATCATCTAAAGACCATCCTCTAAAGCCTAATCGTTGAGAGGTGAAAAGATAGTTGTTATTCATTTTCTGGTAATCCATCAAACTCTTTTCGTTTGTTGTTAAACCATGCTTGCATTGCTTCTGGAGATTGCATTAATTCTTGCATCTTTCCCATTGCTTGCATGTGAGCAGCATCTTGCTTTTGAAACATTTCCATTCCGTGTTGCTTGCTTAATTCTGCAATTTCCTCAAAAGTATTCGCGCTAAAAGTAATTGAACAAGCGCCACCTAATTGTTGGCAAGTCATCGTTTTCATTTTGATTATTTTTAGATTAAAGACTAAAAATAATCAAAATGAATGAATTATTAACTGTTTTTTTTTAGGTCTTTTTCTTTATGTATTCTATGAGAAATTGCAATGCTAACTATTACAAAAGCGGTAAAAGAAAAGAATCCAAAAAGAACACTTGAGTTGTTGGTTGTTAAAATGTCTACAGATTCATAAGCATTTTTTAAGTGACTAAGTTGATCCGTAACAATTCCTTCAAAACCGATGAAAGCCATGATAATTGCAATTACAAATACATCTGCCATAGACCATTTACCTGTTTTGAAAAGAAAGAATTGTATGATCTTACTTTCCTTTAATTTTTTATTTGCAATGTATAATATTGATGAGATTAGCTTTGTGATAGGGAATAAGACACTGAATAAGAAGATCAAGCTACCAACAGCAATTAAATCGAATTTATGCTGTGACATCATTAATGTTACAACCTCATAAATACTTTTGCTTTTATAAAATAATACTTGGTCTTTAAAGAGGATGGTTTCGTTTAAAAAAGAAAAACTCATTTCAGAAATACGAGCATCAATTTCTATCATTGGTAAAGTAACTCCTAGAAATAACAGTAAAAAGCTAAATGCAATCCCTAATAAATAATCTGTTTTAGATACTTTCTTGAAAAAGAAGAACATAGAAATAAACCCTAAGAAAGTGATTGCCAAGATCATTTGGTATCGTTGATTTGCGTTGGTTTCTTCTTGGAGTTTTTGATGTAAAATAGTTACTGTATTGCTACTTGTTTCTCCTTGGTATTTCTTAACAATTGCATCTACTTTAGAGTAATCTGTTCTAGCAAATGTACCTTCAGTATATTTTTTTAAGAGTACGATAATGAATTCTTTAATCCCGTCTGTATTGTTTTTAACATCTAAAAACACCATTACTTTATCTGCAAGCATTGGAATGTCTTCTCGTATACCATCAAATGCAGAAGCATATAAAGAGTTTTTTACTGAAGCAAAAAGGCCTCCAGCATTTTTCTTCTTTGTGGTTTTCTCGTAATCATCAATCAAGGTTTTTAACAAGGCAGATACGTTCTTTTTCATATCTTCGTTGTCCATTCCCGCATCATTAAAATCACCTAGTTTGGTTGCAATTACATTTGCTAGTAGGTTTTCCCATTTGTCAACATTTAACAGTCCGTATTCAATACTTGATAATTCTATTAAATCGTTTTTATGCTGCTGTTGTAATTGTTCGCTTTTATACATCTTAAATGATGCGAAAATTGAAACTAGTAATAGGAAACTGAAGATAATTGGTTTTAATCGATTCATTATGGTGCCAATAATTAGTTATAGATTTTAGTAAAACGACGATAAGATAACTTATTTGTTACAATTACATCCTTTAAAATTAAAATCATCTCTTAATTAATAACGATTCCTTAATCATAGAGATTGTATCTTTGGCAAAATTTAACGAACATACATGAAAAAATATATTTCTGAATTTATTGGAACTTTTTCACTTGTTTTTTGCGGTACAGGAGCAATGACAATTAATGAAATCACTGGAGGAGATGTTACCCATGTTGGAGTTGCAATTACTTGGGGATTGATTGTAATGGCAATGATTTATGCATTTGGAGAAATTTCTGGAGCACATTTTAATCCTGCAGTAACGATTGCTTTTGCCTATGCTAAAAAGTTTTCATGGAAAGAAGTTCCGAAATATATAGCGATACAAATTTTAGGAGCTTTAACGGCCAGTTTAATATTGCTGTACTTGTTTCCCGAAAGCGAATTTTACGGTGCTACCATTCCGACCTTAGATATGTGGCGCGCATTTGTGTTGGAGTTATTGTTAACCTTCTTTTTAATGTTGGTAATTATCAATGTTTCTACAGGTAGTAAAGAAATAGGAACTATGGCAGGGATTGCAATAGGTGGTGTTGTTTTACTGGAGGCAATGTTTGCAGGACCAATGACCAAAGCTTCTATGAACCCAGCACGTTCTATTGGACCAGCAATTGTTTCTGGACATTATGAGCATTTATGGCTCTATATTGCTGCACCAATTTTAGGCGCTTTATTAGCGGTTGTTACCTGCAAATTAGTAAAAGATGATAACTGCTGTGATGAAGGTTGCTAATGGGTAATAAAGAGTTAAATATTAGTATTTTAGGATGTGGATGGCTAGGGTTACCATTGGCAACTTATTTAGTAGCACAAGGTTTTACAGTGAAAGGATCAATTAGGTCAGTTGAAAAAAAACCACGTTTACAGTCAAAAAAAATTACGCCATTTTTAATTGATATTGATAAAGAGCAGGCGATAGATACTAACTTTCTTGTGGCAGATGTTTTAGTGATTGTAATACCTTCTAAGAACGTAATAGGTTTCCAAAATCTAATTTCTCAAATAGAGAAATCTATAATCAAAAAAGTACTTTTTATTAGTTCCACTTCTGTGTATCCAAATTCTGAAAATGTAATAAATGAGACGCATAAGATTTTAAACACACCATTAGCATCAATAGAAAAATTATTTCTAAATCACTCAAAATTTCAAACAACCATTCTTCGTTTTGGAGGTTTGTTTGGCGTGAATCGAAACCCGGGGAACTTCTTTAAAAATGGAAGAATAATTAAAAATCCAGAAGGTGTTGTTAATATGATTCACCAAGAAGATTGTATCGATATTATTCATAGAATAATAGAAAAAGGGATAGCAACTGAAGTATTCAATGCCTGTGTAGATAGGCATCCTACAAGAAGAAATTTTTATACAAATGCAAGGTTGAAACTTGGACTTGAAACTCCAGTATTTGAAGAAAATCAGCCAATACAGGTGAAAGTAATTTGTAGTGAAAAGTTGAAAAGGCGCCTAAAATTTAATTTTAAACATACAGACCTTTTACATGTTTAAGTGTATTTTCTTCTTCTTAAATAATTAAAAACAACCCCAAAAACGGCTAAAAGAACTAATGGTAGTACTATATTGAAGAGTTGCCAAAAAGAACGTTCTTTAAAAGCTTTTTGCTTGTCTAATAGGTTTATTTTAAGTGATTTACTTCGAAGGTTAATGATGCCGTTATCATCTAGTAAATAATCAATAGCATTAAGTAGAAATTCTTTATTTCCAAAGGTTTCTTGGGTCCATTTATCTCGAGATAAATCATAGGGTTGTCCTTTTAATAGTTGGTTTCTTCCAATATCTCCATCGGCAATAACTATCATTTTATTTGGACTGCTTTTTTCTTTGTAAATAGGTGTGTTGAATGGTTTAACTCTGTCTTTGTAAGCAGAGTTAAATTCACCCTCTAATAATACCGCCGTTAACTGATTTCCGCTTGTAAATTGATTCTGATTGGGTTCATCAGCAATACTTCTTAAATCAACAAAATTCGGAGTTCCCATTTTTGCAGATAACAATGACGTAGCTAATAAAGGTGTTTTTTTAATGTTGTTTTTTAAGGTGTCAATCTGTGTTGTATATTGTAAGCGAACAGGGCGAATATTTTTAGTAATTGGATGGTATGCATTTCCATTTACCAACGGATGAAAGAACCAAGGTAGGTTTTGAAATTGTGTTTGATTCCCAACATTTCCAGTTGCTAACGGAATTTTAGCGGCATATAAATCTTTTACAAGGCTTGTATTGATTCGTACTCCATATGCAAATAATAAATCAGTAAGATTTAGATCTCTTGGATAAGCTAGCATTTTTCCAGTTTGCAGCAAACTATCTTGATCAGCTTGTACATTGTCAATCATCCACAAGGTTTTTCCGCCATTTGCAATGAATTGATCCAAGGTTAATTTTTCATTATCAGAAAATTTAATTGTTGGCTTTGCAATAATTGCTAAATCAAAATTGTTTAAATCTCTAAGTGTCTGCTGCGGATTTTTCAATACAGAATCTAATGTGAATTTTGCTAAACTATACTTGTCTTTTACTTCACTTAAAAAGCTATACAATTCTAAATCTTGCAATTCTCCATTTCCAGAAATAACGGCAATTTTTCGTCTCTTTTTTCTACTGATGCTATGAATTGCAGAAGCAAATGAGTATTCTAAACTTTCTATTGCAAATTGCAATTTATCCTCTTGATTTGCTGCATTTGAGTTTGGCAATAAATTGACCAACGTAATTTTATTTCGAAACACAACTTCTGCCCATGGAAATATTATTTCTTCTGATAACTTACCGTTTTCATCAACTACAGATAAGTTACTTGGAGTCATCCCTTTCTTTATCAAGCTTTCTCTAAAAGAATCAGGATTGATAAATTGAATTTTTAAGTTCGAATTTTCTGCTCTCAATTCTTCTAAAAACTGCTTAGTTTCTATTTGGAGGCGTTTAAATTCTGCAGGAAATTCTCCTTGTAAATATACTTTTACAACCAATGGGAATTTGATTGCGTTGACAATGTTTTTAGAAGTTTCTTTTAATGTATAGCGCTTGTCATGAGTTAAATCGAAACGTTTATAGTATTGGTTTCCTAAAAAATTTATCAGTAATAAAGCAACTACTAATTTTGCAATGGTATTGAAGTTCTTAGGCATTACGTAACTGGTTTTTAGTTAGTAATAAGAAGAAACTGGTAACTGAGATAAAATAAATGACATCTCTTGTGTCAATTACACCTCTACTAATGCTTTTAAAATGTTCGTTAATTCCGAATAATTGAACTGAATAACTATTAGAAAACAAACTTGCAATGGCATCAAATCCGTAAAACAAAAAGAAAGTGATAAATACTCCAAGTATAAAAGCAACAATCTGATTTTTAGAAAATGTTGAGGTAAACAATCCAATAGAAGTATAGGTGGCAGCTAAAAATAACAAACCAATATACGAGCCTAAAGTACTGCCAATATCTAAATTACCTTTAGGATTCCCTAATTGTAAAATAGTATATACATAGGTTAGGGTTGGAGCTAGAGCAACAATAATTAGTAATAATGATGCTGAAAACTTACCCAAAACAATTTGCCAATCTGTAATTGGTTTTGTTTTTAGTGTTTCTATAGTTCCACTGTTTAGCTCATCAGCAAAACTCTTCATAGTAATTGCCGGAATTAGAAATAGTAAAATCCAAGGAGCTAATAAAAAGAAGCTGTTTAAATCTGCAAAACCAGCATTTAAAATATTTAAATCATCTTTAAAAACCCATAAAAACAACCCATTAACCAATAAAAATACTCCAATAACCAAATAGGCAATTGGAGAGGCAAAAAAGGAATTGAATTCTTTCTTTAATATTGGAAACATTCGCTGTTTTTATTGTTTTTCAAAATCTAACTTCCAAACTTATAAATACGATTGTCTTCAATCGCTTCATCTTTTCTTTCTGGTTGTAAAGCAAAAAGGAACTTTTCTATTAACGCAATAGATGCAGTATTATTATGATGTGTATACGCTTCTATGGTTTTTAAATTCATAGACATAATTCCGAAATCTAAAACAACTTTCATAGCTTCGCTCATATATCCTTCATCTTGATAATCAGGATTCATTTCGTAACCAATTTCTGCATAGTTGTTTTCTAAATCTACTTTATGAAAAACTATGGTTCCAATCAATTGATTCGTATTCTCTAATACCATTGCCCAAAACACACGGTTTTCATTTTCAAATTCATCCAAACAAGTCTGAATAAATCCTTCTGCTTGATTCAAGTTTTTTGGAGTTTCTCGTTCTATAAGTTCATTAACTTCTTTGTTAGAGCGCAACCTGAATATTGCTTTTTTGTCGTCAAAAGTTAATTGACGTAAAATTAATCGTTCAGTAGTTAATTCTGGAAAAGTTGTAAAAGAAAATTCTTGCATTTATATTGATTATTGTTATTGATAATTTTTATGATAATACCATCTCCTTGTCTACACTCCAAGCTTCTGGTTTTTGATTGAATAGTATTTTTGTTTGTGCCCATACTCCCTTAAACAACGCTGAGTTTCTATAGTTCTCTAAATCTTGTTCTGTTTCCCAATAGCTATAGGTAAAGAAAATAGTTGGGTTGGTTTTGTCTCTATACAACTCTAATAATTGACAGCCTTTTGTGTTTCTAATATTTTCTTTTTTTGCATTAAAAGTTGATAGAAAAGTAGCGATATGCTCTTCGTGAAACCCCATTTTTACAATTCGTACAAACATATAAATAGACTAATAAAATTCGATTGTGATACTATCTCTATAGCTCAACCCTAACAATGTAGAAGCTCCACCAACAGTTTTTAAATTACTTCTGTAAATGGCAATTTCAAGAAAATCCGCTGAGTTGAAAATGGCTAATTTGTTTCCGTCATAATGTTTGCGATCTTCATCTATATCATAATTAATGATGTCGTTGTATTTTTGTTGTATTTTATTAAAAGTATAACGTCTTGCTTTAATTTTGTAGTTTCTGCCTTTACCTACTTCTGTAAAAAGTTTCTTACTGATATTGCTAATTACGTTTCCATAATTGTCAATATAAATAACACTCCCAAAAATTTGTGTTTGAGCTGCATCAATTTTAGGTTGAATCTCCGTCATTTGTTTATACGACTGAATTTCTTTACCTATAACACCTAAGTTTCCGCCACGAGCAATAAAACAAGCTACTTGAACAAAAACATCTAATACAGGGAAGCTACTCTCTATTCTATCATGAATGTTAATCTCTACAATCTGCGTTGGATTTATTTCAGAAGCAATCATAGAAATCAGCCCATTATCAGGACATATAAAATAATGATTGTCTAATAATAAGGCGATGTGTTTGTTTTCTGAACTTAATTCAGAATCTACACCAACTATGTGAATACTTTTATCGGGAAAACTCTTGTAAGAATTCTTTAAAATGTATGCGGTTTCTGTAATGTTAAAAGGAGAAACTTCGTGGGTAATGTCAACAATCTTTGCATCGGGTAATTCTGAGTAAATAGCCCCTTTTACAGCGCCTACAAAGTGGTCTTTAGTTCCGAAATCTGTTGTTAAAGTAATTAAAGACATGTAAAAACTACCTGTTGATTAGTTTGAAAAAACGCATTTAAGTGCAAACTTGAATACAATTCTAAATTGTCATTCCCCTTGCATGTACTGAACTTGTTTCAGTAAAATAGGGAATCTAAAAAAATGATAAAAATATTGCACAAAGCTAATCAATTCTAGAAATTTATACGTAATTTTCTTGTAGAAATACTAGATAGGATGTATCTCGTTTTTATTTGCATTCAAATTTTCAACAGTTAATTTGTTAACCTCTTAAAATAGAATCATTTGACAGAAAGAATCATTGAACTTACAGACATCGATCCAAAAGAGTTTTTTGGCGCTCAAAATAGTACTATATCGTTATTGAAAAAATATTTTCCGAAGATTAAAATAGTAGCCAGAGGAGCAAAATTGAAAATCTATGGAGAATCAGACATTTTAGATGAGTTTGAAAAACGATTTGAGATGCTCGTTAAGTATTTTAACCGATACAATAAGTTAGATGAAAATAGTATTGAACGTATTATTACCGAAACAGGGAAAGAATTAAAAACTGGATCTGTAGCTAAAGATGTTTTATTGCATGGTGTTAATGGTAAGTTGATAAAACCTCAAACAGAGAACCAACGTAAAATGGTTACTTTAATGGAGAAGAATGACATGCTATTTGCGGTAGGACCCGCAGGAACAGGAAAGACCTATACTGCAGTTGCTTTGGCAGTAAAAGCATTGAAAGATAAAGAGGTAAGACGAATTGTTTTAACAAGACCAGCCGTGGAGTCTGGCGAGAATCTAGGCTTTTTGCCTGGAGACTTAAAAGAAAAATTAGATCCTTACATGCAACCATTGTATGATGCGTTGCGAGATATGATCCCGAATGAGCGATTGGAGTCTCATTTAGAAAAAGGTATCATACAAATAGCTCCTTTGGCATTTATGCGTGGTAGAACACTAGACAATGCTTTTGTAATTTTAGATGAAGCACAAAACACAACACACAATCAGATGAAAATGTTTTTAACCAGAATGGGGAAAAACGCGAAATTTATTATTACTGGTGATCCCGGGCAAATAGATTTGCCTAGAAAACAGATTTCTGGTTTGAAAGAATCTTTATTAGCTTTAAAAGACATAGAAGGCATCGCACATGTATATTTAGATGATAAAGATGTGGTAAGACATCGTCTGGTAAAACGAATTATTTCAGCATATAAAAGCATCGAAACAGAATAGGAGTTGTTGGTAATTAGTCGTTAGTTTTTAGTACTGTAAACTTTCGAATTTTAGTTTTATATTTTCATGCTAAAAGTTTACTTTTGCTGGCAACAACAACACAACTAAAATGAATACAATTAACGAAACAAACTTTCAATTTCCGAATCAAAAATCGGTATATAAAGGTAAAGTAAGAGAAGTATATAATATCAATGATGAAGTATTGGTAATGATTGCTTCAGATAGATTGTCTGCTTTTGATGTGATTTTACCACGTCAAATTCCTTTTAAAGGACAAATATTAAATCAGATTGCAACAAAAATGATGCATGAAACTGCTGATATTGTTCCGAATTGGTTGGTAGCGAATCCAGATGAAAATGTAGCAATTGGTCATTTATGTTCTCCTTTTAAAGTAGAAATGGTGATTCGAGGTTATATGTCTGGCCATGCTGCACGTGAGTATAAAGCTGGTAAAAGAGTCTTATGTGGTGTAGAAATGGCAGAAGGAATGCAAGAGAATGATAAATTTCCTGCACCAATTATTACACCATCTACCAAGGCAGAAAATGGAGATCATGATGAAGATATTACGCGTGAAGCTATTTTAGCAAACAATGTAGTTTCTGAAGAAGATTATATTGTATTAGAGAACTATACAAGAGCTTTGTTTCAAAGAGGTACTGAAATCGCTGCAAAACGTGGACTGATTTTAGTAGATACCAAGTATGAATTTGGAAAAACAAATGACGGACAAATTGTATTGATTGATGAAATTCATACACCAGATTCTTCTCGTTATTTTTATGCAGAAGGATATGCAGAACGTCAAGCAACAGGAGAAAGTCAAAAACAATTGTCTAAAGAGTTTGTAAGACAATGGTTAATTGAAAATGGATTTCAAGGATTAGAAGGACAACAAATTCCCGAAATGTCTGATGAGAAAACCATCGAAATTTCAAATAGATATATAGAATTATATGAGCAAATTACCGGAGAAGCATTTGTGAAAGCAAATACAGAAGGTGTACTAGCTCGTATCGAAAAGAATGTGACGGAGTTTTTAAGTAAATAAAATGGAATTTTTTTGGTTTTTTCTTTTACTAATTTCATTCCATTTAGGAAAGATATATTTAAACACCTATAGATTTAAAAAAGAAGACCAAGAAGCCGAAGCTTTGTTTGAGAAAAACAGGAAATCAGAATTAAAAAAACTTTTTACAGAGAGAGAAGAGAGAACAGACAATTCTGAATATGATGAACAAAAATTTTGGAAATTAATTGATAAAATAAATAATAGAAGTAAAGGGAATTATAAAAATTTCAATGGACTTTTAAGAGATGAATTGAATTCGTTAGAGCACGAGGAAATTGTACAATTAGATAATTTAATTGATAGAATGTTTCATGAACGATATAGTTATGATTTGCTTTATGCTTCATATATTATTTTCAAAAAAAGTGACTTAGATGGAGTAAATTTATTAATGAGTATTTTAGCATTTAAAGGAGAAGTGTTTTTTAAAAATGCTTGTATCAATACTGATCTTTTAATGGGGAAGCTTATTACAAATAATAAAGATGACAGAATTTTATTTGATTTAACAAGTGAGGCTTATGCTATAAAAACTAATAAACTTATTCCAATACCGAAAACAAAAGAATTAGTATTAAAAGGAGTTGAGATAGAAGAAAAAGAAATTCCTAATAAATATTCAAACTTATGGAATGAATATTTTTATAATGAAATTTAAGAATAAAAACAACCAAACCATGATTATAGAACCAAGAACAAGAGGATTCATTTGTTTAACATCGCATCCAGTAGGTTGTGAGCAAAATGTAATCAATCAAATAGAGTATGTAAAATCTAAAGGAGCAATTGATGGCGCTAAAAAAGTGTTGGTAATTGGTTCTTCTACAGGATTTGGATTAGCATCTAGAATTTCTAGTGCTTTCGGATCTGATGCTGCTACCATTGGTGTATTTTTTGACAAGCCATCTAGACCTGGAAAAACAGGGTCGGCAGGATATTACAATACTGCAGCTTTTGAAAAACATGCTCATAAAGCAGGTTTGTATGCAAAAAGTATCAACGGAGATGCGTTTTCTAACGAGATCAAACGTAAAACCTTAGACATGATCAAAGAGGACTTAGGTCAAATTGATTTGGTAATTTATAGTTTGGCTTCACCCGTAAGAACACATCCAGATACTGGTATACGTTACAAGTCGGTGTTAAAACCAATTGGAGGTGTTTTTTCAAATAAAACGGTAGATTTCCATACTGGAAATGTTACTGAGATTTCTATCAACCCTGCAGAGGGAGAGGATATTCCAAATACTGTTGCAGTAATGGGAGGTGAAGATTGGAAAATGTGGATGGATGCTTTACAATCTGAAAATCTATTGTCTGAAGGCGCAACGACTGTTGCCTATTCTTATATTGGACCTTCTTTAACAGAAGCAGTATATAGAAAAGGAACTATTGGAGCAGCAAAAGACCACTTAGAGGCAACTGCTTTTACAATAACAGAAGATTTAAAATCGATTGGAGGTAACGCCTATGTTTCTGTAAATAAAGCGTTGGTTACACAAGCAAGTTCTGCAATTCCGGTGATTCCATTATACATTTCTTTATTGTATAAAATAATGAAAGAAAAAGGAATTCATGAAGGTTGTATTGAGCAAATTCAACGTTTGTACAGCGATCGTTTATTTGGTGGTGATTTAGCCTTAGATGCAAATGGAAGAATTCGTATTGACGATTTAGAAATGCGTGAAGATGTTCAAGCCGAAGTTGCCGAACTTTGGAAAACTGCATCGACAGAAAACTTGTCTGAGATTGGAGATTTAAAAGGATACAGTGATGATTTCTTTAATTTATTCGGATTTAAAGTTGAAGGAATAGATTACGATGCAGATGTAAATGAAATGGTAGAAATTGCCAGCGAACACTAAATGTTTGCAAAAAATCATAGCAAAGCTTTTATAGGATTGTTTTTTTTGAGTAGTCTAATTTTTGGACAAGACGTTAAACAAAAAAACAAACTTGTAAAAGTTTTGTCTTTTAATATATTACATGGTGCTACAACAAACGGTAATTTTGATTTAGACATCATAGCAAATGTGATTAAAAAAGCAGATGCAGATTTTGTTTCGTTACAAGAAGTAGATTTTAAAACGAATAGAGCTAAGAAATACGATTTGCCAACCGAATTAGGAGTTCGTACAAAAATGACTTCTATTTTTGGAAGAGCAATGTATTATGATGGTGGTGAATATGGAGAAGGTATTTTATCTAAGTATTCTTTTTTATCAACCAGAAATATTGCGTTGCCGTATACAAAAGGAAATGAGCCGCGTGCAGCTTTAGAGGTAACAACTGTCTTGAAATCTGGAGATACCATTTCTTTTATTGGAACTCATTTAGATCATTTAGAAATAGATACAGATAGAGTTTCTCAAGCAAAAGTGCTTAATAAGGTGTTTTTAAAAAACAAATACCCAACTATTTTATCTGGTGATTTAAACGATGTTCCAAATAGTAGAAGTATCAAGATTCTAGAAAAATTTTGGAAAGCATCGTATAAAAAAGCAAACCCTAAAAAAACATATCCATCAGAAAACCCAACAAAGAAAATAGATTACGTGCTATTTTATCCAAGTAAAAAATGGAAAGTAATACGTAGAGAAACAATTTGCGACGCCATTGCTTCTGATCATTGTGGGTATTTGGTTACTTTAGAATTACAAGACTAATTGTTAGTTTATGAAAGCAGTCACAGTAAAAAAAATAAAGGACGAATTATCTCATAAAAACTCTTTTGAGTTGATAGAATTGTGTTTGCGTTTGTCAAAGTTTAAAAAAGAGAATAAAGAGTTATTAACCTATTTGCTTTTTGAGTCTGATAATGATGAAGGATATATTGAGAGCGTAAAAGAACAGGTAGATGCCTTGTTCGAACAAATAAATACCAAGAGTTATTTTTATATAAGAAAGAGTACTCGAAAAATATTGACACTCACAAAAAAGTTTATCAGATATTCTCAAAACAAAGAGACAGAAGTAGAATTGTTACTGTACTTCTGTACAAAGTTAAAAGAGTTTAGGCCATCAATAAAAAAGAGCCCAAGGTTGATAAATACCTTTGATAGACAGGTTTTATTAATCAAAAAAGGAATAACAACACTACACGAAGACTTGCAATATGATTATCAGATTGAATTAGATAATTTAATAGAGGAATAATAGAAAGATAAAAAAGCAGGAATCTGACCAAAGTTAAAGCAATAGCAAGTAGTAATTTGTTGCTAAAATCATTGAGATTTGTATATTGTCGCTTTTAATCAATAAATTAATTTAAAAATGAAAGCACGTATTTCTCAATTATCAGTATTATTTTTTGTGATGAGTTTGTTCTTTGTAACGACATCTCAAGCTCAAGAAAGCACAAAAAAGGAAGTAGAAAAAGAATATAAAGTTTCTGAAAAAGTATTAAAAACATATGTAGGGAATTATTCTTTTGATAATGGAATGGGAGCGGAAATCACTTTAAAAGACGGAAAATTATATGGAGCACAAGCCGGAGGAGCAGATGCACCAATGCATTTATTTGCTGTTTCTAAAAAGAAATTTTTATTAAGAGCTATGGGAGCAGAAATTGAATTTAGCAAAAATGATAAGGGAGAAATTACTGGATTTACATTTTTTCAACAAGGGCAAGAAATGTTTGGAAGTAAAGACTAAAAAAAACAAATAAAAATAAAAAAGGACAACCAGAAACGGTTGTCCTTTTTTATTTTTTAAAAGAGCCGTTTTCCGAAATAATAAAAGGTAGGTTTGCAAAAAAAAACTATGAAAAAAACAATGATTACAGCAATTGCTGTACTAAGCTTTATCGCGTGTGAACAAGAAACATGCCCAGAAGGTTCAACAGAGATAAGAGATGCTCATGGAAATTTCTTGAACTGTTTTACACCACCAAAATGGAACAAGTCAAAATTATTGAACGAAACAATTAGTCTTCAAATTAGAGAGTTTAGACTGGGTAAAGTTAAAAATTAACGTAAAATAACAAAGGCAATCAGGATACCGATTGCCTTTGTTTATGGGGTATAATCTGTTTTTAGAATTTGTAATTGTAGAAATGTTGATGTTTTTTGTAACTAAAACGAGGCATGTATCGTCTAAACTTTATAAATCAAAAAAACATACCTGTATGAAAACAAAAAAAACAATTCAATTACTTCTATTTATAGCATGCTTTAGTTTTGGTGTAAATGCTGGTTATTCGCAAGGAAACACTGCAACAACTAAGAAAACTAAAGTAGAGCAAAAAGAAATTAAAGTACCCTTAAAAATTTTAAAAAGCTATGTAGGAACTTATGGTATAAGACCAGGAAGAGATGTTGTAATTACCTTAGAGAATAATCAATTATTTGGAGAGCCAACTGGGCAGACAAAAGTTGGGTTTACACCAAAAACGAAGACAAGATTTTATTTAAATGAAATTGATGCAGAATTAGAATTTAACCTTGACAAATCTGGAGCTGTAACTGGACTCACATTATTTAAAGGAGGAAGAGAAATGAGCGCAACGAGGTTGTAGTTAGAACAAATAATTCCATAATATTTTAATACTTACAAAGGCAATCAATATAGCGGTTGCCTTTTTTAATTGAATAGCTGTAAAAAACTTAGTACTTAATCTGCTTCCAATTTGTCCACCAATAAAAACAGTTGCTAAAAGGACAGAAGTAATTTCCCAATTGATAGAGAATTCAGGATTAAAATACTGACCAATCAAACCAGAAATTGAATTTACCAGAATAAACAAACTAGCTGTCGCTGCTATTTTTTTAGGGACATCCCATTTTGTTAAATGTAATAATGGAGCAAGAAAAATACCTCCTCCAATACCAACCATTCCAGAAATAAAACCAATAATGCTACCATAACTAGCATTTTTACGGATGCTTAATTTTGGGGTATTATTTTCTGTAGAAACTATTTTTTTAGAAATCCACATCGTAATCGCTGCAAACAATAAGATACATCCAAGTAGTATAAAAAAGAAAGTTTGACTGATCTTTAAATAACCACCAATAAATGCAAAAGGAACACTAAATAAAATAAGAGGCATTACTTTTTTCCAGTTATACAAACCAAGCTTATAAAAGAGAAAAACATTGCCCGTAACCACCACAATATTGCAGAGTAAGGAAGTAGACCTTATTTGAATATAAGCAATTCCTGTAAAGGCCAACACTGCTAAATAACTTGAACCTCCACCAAAACCAACTGAGGAATATAACACCGAGATCATAAAAAAGATACTTATGACATGCCAGTTATTCGTTAAAATTTCAAAAAATAGTGTAAGACTCATTATTAGCAAATATAATTTTTGTTTAAGGATTTGTGGTGGTTTTTACAATTGAAAATGTAATCAGTCGATGATTCCTTGTTATCCAGAGAAAAAAAACACAAAATTTAGATCTAATTTAGTAGCTTAGAGACTTCAAAAAATCAAATCTAAATTGGAACATATGTCACAACAAAAAGACTTGAAAAAATATTGGCGAACAAATTTAAAATACTTGATACTTTTATTAAGTATTTGGTTTACAGTTTCCTTTCTCTTCGGAATTATTTTAGTTGATGAGTTAAATACCATCCGTTTAGGCGGATTTAAACTTGGGTTTTGGTTTGCGCAACAAGGTGCTATTTATGTGTTTGTGATTTTGATTTTAGTTTATATAAAACTGATGAATCGATTGGACAAACAATATAACGTAAACGAATAGGGATGACATTACAAGTATGGACATGGATTCTAGTCGGAATTACTTTTTCTTTATATATAGGTATTGCTATTTGGTCTAAAGCATCATCAACAAAAGACTTTTATGTGGCTGGAGGTGGTGTTTCTCCATTAGCAAACGGATTGGCTACTGCAGCCGATTGGATGTCAGCCGCATCATTTATTTCTATGGCTGGTATCATTTCATTTAATGGATATGATGGTTCTGTTTACCTAATGGGGTGGACTGGTGGTTATGTGCTTTTGGCATTGTTATTAGCACCTTATTTACGAAAGTTTGGGAAATTTACAGTGCCCGATTTTATTGGAGACCGGTATTATTCTAATGTAGCAAGATCTGTCGCAGTTTTTTGTGCCTTGATTGTTTCTTTTACATATGTCGCTGGACAAATGCGTGGTGTAGGTTTGGTATTTTCTCGTTTTTTAGAAGTTGAAATCAATACAGGTGTAATTATAGGAATGGTGATTGTTTTGTTTTATGCCGTTTTAGGAGGGATGAAAGGGATTACCTATACACAAGTAGCACAATATTGTGTATTGATTTTTGCATTTATGGTACCTGCAATTTTTATTTCTATCCAGATGGCAGATACTGCCATTCCGCAAATAGGTTTTGGAAGTAAAGGAACTGATGGGGTATATCTTCTAGATAAATTAGATGGATTGCATAGAGAACTTGGTTTTCATGAATATACTTCAGGAAGTAAGTCAACCTTAGATATGTTGTTTATAACAGCAGCTTTAATGGTTGGTACTGCTGGACTACCTCATGTAATTGTTCGGTTTTTTACAGTAAAAAAAGTAAGTGATGCTCGTAAATCTGCAGCTTGGGCATTAATTTTTATAGCAGTGTTGTATACAACTGCACCAGCAATTGCATTATTTTCTAGAACCAATTTGATAGAAACGGTAAGCAATGTTGAGTATGAAAAAATGCCTCAATGGTTTACCAATTGGGAAGATACAGGTCTGTTAGGTTTTGATGATAAAAATAAAGATGGAATTATTCAATATGTTGGAGATGCAAAAAGAAATGAATTGACCATTGATAAAGATATTATGGTATTGGCAAATCCAGAAATTGCAAACTTACCCAATTGGGTAATTGCATTAGTAGCTGCTGGTGCATTAGCAGCAGCGTTATCTACTGCAGCAGGATTGTTATTGGTGATTTCTGCTTCTGTATCTCACGATTTGATTAAAAAAATGATCAAACCAACGATTTCTGAAAAAGGAGAATTAAGAGCAGCAAGATTATCTGCGGTTGTTGCAGTAATTATTGCTGGATATTTTGGAATCAATCCTCCAGATTTTGTCGCTGCAACAGTGGCATTGGCGTTTGGATTAGCAGCTGCTTCGTTTTTTCCGGCGATTACCATGGGAATCTTTTATAAGAAAATGAATAAAGAAGGAGCCATTGCAGGAATGGTAGTCGGTATTGTTTTGATGCTTTTTTATATGCTGAAATTCAAGTTTGATTGGTTTGGTGGAGGTACAAATGAAGATTGGTGGTTTGGAGTTTCTCCTGAAGGTTTTGGAACCATAGCAATGCTAATCAACTTTGTTGTGGCAATTGTTGTATCTAAGTTTACACCAGATCCGCCAGTAGAAGTACAAGAATTGGTAGAAACAATTAGAATACCTTCTGGTGTAGGAAAAGCACAAGATCATTAAAAATAATGGTAGGTTCTAATATCAAAAAATAAGAGAATAAATAATTGATTCAACGAATCATTCAACTATTAAATCATTGCAGTCTAATGAGTAATTATCACATCAAACATTTAGAAGAATATTATCAAGTTTATAGAAAATCAATTAGAGAGCCAGAAAATTTTTGGGAAGAAGTTGCTGAAGAACATTTTGTATGGAGAAAAAAATGGGATAAAGTGTTGGACTGGGATTTTAAAAAACCTGAAGTAAAATGGTTTGAAGGAGCAAAGCTAAACATTACAGAAAATTGTATTGATAGGCATTTGGCAACTCGTGGAGATAAAACGGCGATTTTATTTGAACCGAATAATCCAGATGAAGGCGCAGAGCATATTACATACAGACAATTACACGAAAGAGTAAATCAGTTTGCAAATGTATTGAAAGCTAATAATATTGGCAAAGGGGATCGTGTATGTATTTATGTGCCTATGATTCCAGAATTGGCAATTTCTGTATTGGCTTGTGCACGAATTGGAGCGATACATTCTGTTGTATTTGCAGGGTTTTCATCCACAGCATTGTCTACAAGAATTAACGATTCAGATTGTAAAATGCTTATTACTTCAGATGGTTCTTTTCGAGGTCCAAAATCCATCGATTTAAAAGGAATTGTAGATGAAGCTCTAGAAAGTTGCCCAGGTGTAGAAACAGTGTTGGTCGCCAAAAGAATTAATTCAGATATATTTATGAAAGAAGGTCGTGATCAATGGTTACAGCCTTTATTAGACAGTGCATCTACAGTTTGTGAAGCAGAAGTTATGGATGCAGAAGATCCGCTATTTATTTTATATACATCAGGTTCTACAGGTAAGCCAAAAGGAATGGTGCATACTACTGCTGGTTATATGGTGTATACAGCGTATACATTTAAAAACGCATTTCAGTACAGAGAAAATGATGTGTATTGGTGTACTGCAGATATTGGCTGGATTACGGGCCATAGTTATATTGTATATGGTCCACTTTGTAATGGAGCAACTACTGTACTGTTTGAAGGGGTGCCAAGTTATCCTGATTTTGGGCGTTTTTGGGAGGTAGTTGAAAAACATAAAGTGAATCAGTTTTATACAGCACCAACGGCTATTAGAGCCTTGGCAAAACAAGGCGTTGAATTGGTTGATACATACGATTTGTCATCCTTAAAAGTATTAGGTTCTGTAGGAGAACCCATTAATGAAGAGGCATGGCATTGGTACAATGATAATGTAGGAAAAAAGAAAAGCCCAATAATTGATACTTGGTGGCAAACTGAAACTGGCGGAATTATGATTACTCCAATACCATATGTAACCCCAACAAAACCAACCTATGCAACCTTGCCTTTTATCGGAATTCAGCCAGCATTGATGGATGAAAGTGGAAACGAATTGATAGGAAACCAAGTAGAAGGAAGATTGTGTATCAAGTTTCCATGGCCAAGTATTGCCAGAACCATTTGGGGAAACCACCAGCGATATAAAGAAACTTATTTTTCGGCCTATGAAGATATGTATTTTACAGGTGATGGCGCCTTAAGAGATGAGGTTGGTTACTATAGAATTACAGGTAGAGTAGATGACGTAATTATCGTTTCTGGACATAATTTAGGGACTGCACCTATAGAAGATGCAATTAATGAACATCCAGCAGTGGCAGAGTCTGCTATAGTAGGTTTTCCACATGATATTAAAGGAAGTGCGCTTTATGGATATGTAACTTTAAAAGAAACAGGAGAAAGTAGAGATCAAGATAATTTACGAAAAGAAATCAATCAAATAATTACAGAACATATTGGCCCTATTGCGAAGTTGGATAAAATTCAATTTACAGAAGGGTTACCAAAAACACGTTCTGGAAAAATTATGAGACGTATATTGCGTAAAATTGCGCATAATGAAACAAGTAATCTAGGTGATACTAGTACCTTGTTAAATCCAGAGGTAGTTGAAGATATTATCGAGAAAAGAATGTAAATATGTAAATGGACACAATTAGAAAATATTTAGAGCAATCAATTTCTATTGAAGATGTAGATTGGGAATTTTTTATTTCTAAACTAAAAATGAGAACGTTTGGAAAAAAGATAAAACTTTTGAATGTTGGTGAAACTGAAAACTATATTTCGTTTTTAGAAAAAGGAATCGTTCGCTTTTTGATGCCCAATGAAGTAGTATCTAAAGAGGTAACTTTTGGTTTTTGTTTTGAAAACGAGTTTGTAAGTGCTTACGATTCATTTTTAATTCAAAAACCTTCATTATATAGTTTAGAAACGCTCACAAAAGTTTCGATGTGGAGTATTAGTTACGCCGATTTACAAAAGGTATATAGTGAAACGAAAATTGGGGATAGGTTAGGTAGGTTGTCTTCTGAAAGGCTCTTTTTAATAAAATCTAAAAGAGAACAATCGTTGTTAATTGAATCTGCAGAAGAACGCTATCTTAAATTATTTAAAGAACGTCCAAATCTCATAGAAAAAATCCCTTTAAAATATATTGCATCATATATTGGTGTTACCGCTCAGGCATTAAGCAGAATCCGAAAACGAATTTCTTAACTTAGGTTCATTTCATATTTTAAATTAAGGTTGGTTCTTTGCGCTCTATAAATAAGGAGCAAATGGCGATAGTAATCTTAATGGTAGTTTTATGGTATTCAGGATTGTTTTTTCAAACCTTTTTTTTACATAGATATTCAGCACATCAATCTTTTAAAATGTCAAAGTTTGGAGAAAAAGTATGCTTCTTTTTAACTTGGTTAACACAAGGTTCAAATTATTTAAGTGCCTATGGTTATGGAGTTATGCATCGAATGCATCATGCCTATGCAGATACAGAGAAAGATCCGCACTCTCCTAAATACGATGCTAATCTGTTTAGCATGATGTGGCGTACTAAAAATTTGTATCAAGATATCAATACCAAACGCGTTGTTATTGAAGAAAAGTTTACCAAAAATGTACCCCAATGGGAACGTTTTGACAATTTTGCTAGCTCTAGAATTTCTCGATTAACTTGGGGAGCTTTATACCTTTGTTTTTTTATTGTCTTTGCAACTGCTTGGTGGCAATGGTTGTTTTTACCAGTCGCTTTTTTAATGGCTCCAATTCATGGTGTAATTATTAATTGGTTTGCACATATTTACGGATATGTTAATTTTAAAGTAAGCGATACTTCTAAAAACTTATTGCCTTTTGATTTTTTGATGATGGGAGAAGGGTATCATAATAACCACCATGCACGTAGTAGTAACCCAAATTTTGGTGGTGTAAAATGGTACGAAATAGATATTACATACTGCATTATGGTTGTATTAGATAAAGTAAAGTTGATTCAGCTTAAATAGAATTAATTAGATTAAATTAAATATTGCAGCACCAAAATATACATATAAACTACATAAAATAGCTTCACCAATAAAAACACCTAGAAGTACATTTTTAAATGGAGTTTTTAAAATCCCGGTCACATAACAGATAATATCTGTTGGGACAAATGGGAAAATAGACCAACCTGCAACCAATAAGGTAGATTTTGGCGTGTCTAACTTTTTTTTCCATTGCGGAATCTTAGATGGGAATTTCTTTTCTAAATAAGTGCTAAATCCTAATAAATCAGAAAAGAAATATAAGGAAGTTGCTGAGAATAAAACACCTGCCATAGATATTAGTAAAACCAATAACAATTGATCTGGAAATAGCAAGCCACCCCCAATGACAAAAGGGGTACTCGGAATTAAGAAAAAACCTCTAATTAATGTGAGTATCGTATATACCAATAACATTTCGTTTTGAAATTTTTGTATAAATGCAATCAGATATTCTGCTGTAATAATGTTAGGGTTTAATATATATGCAACTACTAATGAAATGAGTAGCGCAATCCAAATTACATAGATGAGTGTTTTTCCTTTTTTTAGCATGGATAATAAAAACCGTTTGTGTTTCATTATGACGACTGAAAATAAAAAAGGTAACAATATTTTTAAAGTTTGTTAATCTGTCATGCTTTTATATTGTGGCATATCATTTGACAAAAAAGAGGTAGCTATTTAAAGAGTTTACTAAAAATAATATAACATGCAACATCTACATACCTCATCAGAAAAAAAGAAAAAGAAACCCAAAGTAACAATTGGGACAGCGTTTAAAACGATTATTTGGCCAAGAAGGAATTTAGTTTTTATTGGATTGGTATTAATCGTTGTCAAAAGTTTATCAGGTTTAATATTGCCATGGCAAAGTAAAATATTGCTAGATGATGTAGTTCCAAATAAAGATTTTGATAAATTATATTCATTGCTAGTAATTGTAGTTATTGCAATTACCTTGCAAGCAATTACTTCTTTTTTATTAACACGGATCTTAAGTGTTCAGGCGCAATACTTAATTTCAGAATTAAGAGCACAAGTACAAAAAAAAGTACTGTCTTTGCCCATTAGTTTCTTTGATAATACAAAATCGGGAGCATTAGTCTCGCGAATTATGAGTGATGTTGAAGGCGTTCGTAATTTAATCGGAACAGGGTTGGTGCAACTAGTGGGAGGAACAATTACCGCTATAATTTCGTTAATAATTCTAATTGATTTAAATCCATGGATGACATTATTTGTTTTTCTGCCTATTTCAATTTTTGGTTTAGTGGCATTGAAAGCATTTAAATTTATTCGTCCAATTTTTAGAACTAGAGGCCAAATAAATGCAGAGGTAAAAGGAAGATTGACAGAAACCTTGGCAGGTGTGCGTGTGATTAAAGCATTTAATGCAGAAGCGCAAGAAAACAAAACCTTTGAAAAAGGGGTAGATAAGCTATTTCAGAACGTAAAAAAGAGTTTAACTGCGACTGCAATTATGACGAGCTCTTCAACATTCTTGATAGGTATTGCTACCACTGGAATTATGGGAATAGGTGGTTATTATATGATTGATGGTAGCATGACTTCTGGAGAGTTTCTGTTTTTTACGTTAATTCTTGGATTTATGATTGCCCCGATTGTACAGATGAGTAATATTGGAAGCCAATTAACAGAAGCCTTGGCAGGTTTAGATAGAACTGAAGAATTGATGAATATGGAAGCTGAAGAAGATGATGCTGAAAGAACCATTCAATTAGAAACGATAAAAGGGGATATAAAATTTGACAATGTTTCTTTTTCTTATGAAGAAGGGAAAGAAGTATTGAACAATATTAGTTTTGATGTTCCTAAAGGGACCGTTACCGCTTTGGTTGGTAGTTCTGGTTCTGGAAAATCTACCATTGCAGGTTTGTCTGCTACTTTTTTAAATCCGAAATCGGGTTTGATTACGATAGATAACCAAGATGTTTCTAAAATAAAGTTAAGTAGTTACCGTAAAAACTTAGGTGTTGTTTTGCAAGATGAATTCTTGTTTGAAGGAACCATAAGAGAAAACATTCTTTTCCCAAGACCAAATGCTACAGAAGATGAATTACAGAATGCGGTAAAAGCAGCCTATGTAAATGAATTCACCGATCGTTTTGATGATGGTTTGGAGACATTAATTGGAGAAAGGGGCGTAAAGCTTTCTGGCGGACAGCGTCAACGTTTGGCAATTGCTAGAGCCATATTAGCAAATCCTAAAATTATTATTTTAGACGAAGCGACGTCTAGTTTAGATACAGAAAGCGAAGCATTGATTCAGAAAAGTTTATCTGAATTGATGAAAGAAAGAACCACGATTGTAATTGCACACAGGTTAAGCACCATTAAGCAAGCCGATCAGATATTGGTAATAGAAGCAGGGAACATTGTAGAGCGAGGAACCCATGATGAACTGATTGAGAAACAAGGTAGGTATTACGAATTGTATACTTATCAGTCAAAAATTTAAAAAAGAAAAAGGGTTTATTAAATAAACCCTTTTTCTTTTGCTGAATGTATCAATTCTCTATCGTCAACATTTTTAACACCAAAAACATGTTTTAGATGTCGCTTTCGTTTTTCAATGGCATTGATAGAAAGAAGTACAATTAATGGCAATTCCTTCATTTTTGTACCGATAGATAGTTCATATAGAATTTTACGATCAATATCATCTAACAACATATCATTAGAAACTTGATTTCGGAGCATTTTCATTACTGTTTTACTGTAGTAAGGAGCACCAGCAATCAATGCATTGATTGCTGTGATCAATTCTTTTGGAGTAATGTCATTTTTGATTAAAAATCCATCTGGATTGATGTTTTTGAAAATACTATGTACGCGGTAATTATCATTAAACGTAGTAGAAACAATAATTTTTGAAGCTGGAATTAGTTGATTAATCTTCAAGCCTAGATCTTCGCCAGATAAGATCTTTCCATCTGAAGAAGGAGGTAAGCTGATGTCTAAAAAAACAACATCAATAGCTTGAGAGTTATTGGCGTATTGTTTTATAAACTCTAATGCAGTATCACAATCATGAGCCACATCTATTTTAAAAGAAATGCTAGGGTCTTCTTTGGTAATTTTATGAAAGGCGCTTTTGTAAGCTTCGGATATTAATGGATGATCATCAATAATTAATGCGTTGTACTGTTTGTCTGCCATGGTTAATTTTCTAAAGGGATTTGTATAAGAATAGAAGTTCCTTGTTCCATTTTTGATTGAATCTCTAGTGTTCCTTTTAATTTCTGAATTCTAGATTTCATGTTTTTAATTCCGATCCCTTTCTTCGCTTTTTTAATATCAAAACCAACTCCGTCATCTTTTATTCTCAGTACGAGTTTAGATTCTTCGATAGAAAAGTCTAAGATAACATTTTTTGCATGTGCAGACTTCACAATGTTCTGTAAAGATTCTTGTACCACACGATAGATGTTTATTTTAATCAATTGATTGATGTTTTTCCAAGCAATGTCTTCATCAAAAGAAATTTGATGCTTAAAGTTTCCAGTAGCACTGTTTGTTTTTAATAATTGTTTGATCAACGTACTAAAGTTAATTTGATCCGCAGAAAAATTATTGCTTAATTTATGAGAGACATCTCTAATCTCTTTTTCTATTTCTTGCAATTCTTCTAAAAACGATTCGTGTTGCTTTTGCGTTTCTTCAGGAGCCTCAAAATCTAAAAAGCCCAATCCAACGCGTGTCCCGAACAATCTACCTAACACGCCATCGTGTAATTCTTCAGAGATCCGATTCCGTTCTTGTACACGTTCTTCTTCAATTATGGCCTGTTGTTCTAAAGTTAATAGATATACTTGTTCATTGGCTTTTTGCTGTTCTGCCTCTAGTACTAATTTCTCATTTTTAGATTTTTGAGTTCTTAGAAAATAGGCAAGCGATAAGATTAAAAGCAAGCCTATACCGGTAATAGAAATGAGTATGGTTTGCTCAGATAAACGCTTGCTTTCTTCAATGTGTTCATCCGTTTCAAATTCAATTCTTGTAAATTTATTTTGAACTTTGCGTTCAGCATTGTTTAAACTATCACTAAACTGGATGTATTGGTTCAGATGTTTTTTTGAATGATGTGGTTCTAATTCAGCTAGTTGTTTTAAGGTTATCAAATAATAGCCTCCATTTTTTAATTGTTTGGCCAATTTATTGGCTTCATTTGAAAACTTAATAGCTTTTATTGTGTCTTTAATATATTTATAGTAATCTGAAATATGAATTTTATTAAAAACTACACCCGCTTTGTTTTTTAGACTATCATTAATTTTCAATGATTGATAAAAGTCTTTTTTTACATTTATTGTATCATTAACTTGAAGCTTACTAAATGCTCTGTTGTCAATAACTCGGGCGTAATCAATAATCCTCTCGGTGTTATTTAATGATTTATTAAAATATTCTATTGCTTTGCTAAATTTTTTTTTATTGTGATAAGCTAAGCCTATATTATTATAAATAGCTTTATGATATTTCTTTTTATGCTCAAAAGAGGAAATATATTCTTGGGCTTTTTTATGATAATAAATAGCTTTATCATACTCTTTGATATCATTTTGTAATGAACCTAGATGACTGTAAGAAATATACAATTGTCTGTTATCTTTTAAAGCTTTAAATTTTTCAATAGCTTTAAAAGTCAATACTTCACTTCCATTATAATCATGAAAACGCCCTTTAATAAATGCCATTGCATATAATACTAAAGCAGTTTCCCTTTCCATTTTTAATTTACTAAAATAATCATAAGTCTTATTATAGTAATAATATGATTTTTTATAAGCCTCTCTACTTTGGTAATAATCTGCTGTACTCCAATATGTATCTGCAATAGTAAAAGAATCTTTTAATTGATAAGCTAATGTTTGTGCTTCTTTATTTACTTTTTTAAAAGAAATGGTGTCATTTAATTGAAAATATCTATACGCAACTATGCTTAATTTTTTTGTTTTGGATTTGTTGTTTTCACTAGACCTTAGCTCTATAAGAGCCTTTTGTAAAAACTGTTTTTTTTGATCTAAGGTATGAGATTTATTACGAGATGATTTTACCCAGTTCGTGATGCTGTCCTTAATAGCTTCTTGTGGCTTCTTTATTGTGTTTACTTTATTAGTACAGGATAGTAATAAAATGTATAAAAAAAAATAGAAAATATTTTTCTTGTATTGAGTTAAAATTTTCAAGTAGTTAGTTTTAGAAAAACAAATTTATAAAAAAAGCCTTTAACTTCCGTTAAAGGCTTGAATGATTTATGTATTGTAATGTTAACCGTTTCCTTTTCCTCCACCATCACCATTATCATTTCCGTTACCAGTCCCGAGATCATCAGTTCCAGTACCACTTCCATCATCAGCAGGCGGTGTATCATCAGTTGGATCATCTGTTCCTGTTATGTTTTCTATAGGTGGGTTTTGCATTAATTCGTCTTCTGCGGTTAAATCTGTACAAGAGATTGTAACTAGTGAGAATAAAGCGATCATTAAAATTGTTTTAATTGTTTTCATAATATAAT
>MAAC01018355.1_pt1 | contig 36289 bp, 35 predicted proteins | sample 1115981 | NCBI WGS metagenome assembly MAAC01 (sample SAMN04961126, study PRJNA320927) | seawater metagenome | isolation source: sample BD02T64 sea water enriched with oil for 64 days | place: USA:Gulf of Mexico | collected 2013-07-27 | reverse complement strand
TAGCCCGCAATTAATCCCCGCGGTTTCCACAATGTAGCTTTGTTCGACACCAGCCAAGCAGGTTCAGTTGAGAGTTCTTGATATTTTGTCGTTGGCTGGTAACTAACAAACCTTAACTTTGCCGACCGTTCAAAGACTCTAAATCTCGTTTAGAATGACGTTTTTAAGGTACTTATACCCGAATGGAGGTTGCGGCCTCGGCTCTGGCATCCATGCTTCGCTCTACCTCCTGCATCCAGCAGTCGTTCGCCTCAATGACGGTAAACTTTTTAGAACAACACTTCTTTGATAAACGGAATGGTTATTTTCCGTTGCGCTTTAATCGAAGCCTTATCTAACCGGTCTAAGCTTTCAAGCAAGTGATTCATGTCTCTCGATAAACGATTTAACAAAAATTTCACCGTTTCATCGTTCATTTCTATGCCACGTAATTTTGCGTGAAGTTGTAAAGCCTTGATCTTATCGCTATCTGACAGCGGCTTAATTTGTTCGGTATAGCCCCAAGTGATCCTGGAAACCAAATCAGGCAGAGTGATCAGTAAGCTATTAGCACTATTATTACCGGCAATGATTAATTTTTTGTTGTTTTCGATAACCCGGTTATAAAGATCAAAAATCCCTTGTTGCCATTGTTCATTACCGGCAATAAGGTGTAAATCATCCAAACAAATTAAATCAACGTGTTCAAGATTGGCCAACACTTCAACCGATAAATGCTTTATTTCCGATAAAGATAAACATAATGAGCTTAGCCCAAATTGCGATGCATAGGCACAACTTGCATGCAACAAATGTGACTTGCCCACGCTTTCCTGACCAAATAAATAAAAACCATTGGTGGTTTTCACCGGATGTTGAATAAATGCCTTTAACTGTCCTAATATCGCGCCACTATTAATGGCGAAGAAACTGTCAAAGGTTTCATCATCAGGTAAATGTACAGCCAATGGCAACTGTTCGGTGTTCAATATTAACCCTTCCAAAAAAAACTAAGTTGTTTATCTTCAGCCATCTGAGCCAATGGGTCGATATTTTCAACTAAACTATTTTCAAGTTTCAACGATTGCATAATGGCATTTTCATCGGCAAGAATGTTTAACTGGAACAACATTTTTTCACCCGCCACGTTAATCAGTTTAACTTCTGACACTAAAGTTAAATTAGTTAAAAACTCACTCACACCAACAAAGTCATGCATTGAGGTAACATTGGCTATCTCAATATCCAAATAGGTTTTCTTACCATTACTAAATACATAAGAGTTTTGCTGATGTAGCTGTTCAGCCACATTATGGATAAGGGTGGTTAATAATTTATCTTTATCATCCGCTGAGATTTTATTTTGCAAAACCATACCATTTTGCAGCAGCTGCCAATCGGCAACAAACAGTGGTTGTTTACACACTCGCCCACACATAACAATGTCAGGCTCCTCAATCAGGGTTGAGTTTGATATTCTTATAATCAACACCGCCTCCGCTAAATAGCGGCTTGACGCATTGAGTAAGCGGTCTTGAAATCGGCCCCAGATATCACTTTTTGATACCTGCATGGTATCGGTTAAATCCATCAACGGAAAATTGACTGGCAAGCCTCTTTCACGCGCCGAAGACGTTATGGTTTGTTTTACGGTTAACGATGAGTCATCAATAATTTTTCGCTCTAAACCTTGTTCATCTATTGTCCAAACTGTGATTAACGGTCTATGTTTGCCCCAGATACTGGCATTGCTGTCTTGTAATAATTTATTGACTTTATTTTCTTCAAAACTGGCCAACAAAAACGTGTTGCCGTTTTTTTGGCTATATCGAAACTGGCTTAAATAATTGTTGGGTTTTGCTAAAGCCGTTTTAATTTGTTTATTTGAATTTACAAATTTTTCGCCAGACAAACTCACCAGCACTTTTTTAAAGGCAAGTTTAGCGGCTTTCTGTTTTCCGGAAGATGTGACTTCAACAACAACTTCAGCTTGGTATAAATCGCTAACTTCAACCGCATGCACGGGGAAAAAGACAGCAATTAGCGCAATAAACAAGCTAACTGTTGATTTTGGCAATATTTCTCTTAAATTCATAGGCAAATATTATCATAAAGATTAACAATTTAACCAAGAAATAAATTATTTTCTCACAAAGATTTTATATCTCTGTCAGCACTGGTAGAATATGTATCGCCGTTTCGATTCAGGATGCAGGTTTCAGAGTGCTTGAGCGATTCTAATACAAGGCGCAGCTATACAGTACTGGTTATTCCCTTACAAATAGCGGCAACGACGTAGTAGGAACGCTCAAGCGCTTCTTCGATGGGTTTAAAAACGATTTATGCAGCGTTATTAAGTTTAACAATGGAAGAACCATTATTTAAAATTAATGCCTTGCCTAAATCGTTTTTAAATCCCACTGAAATCCTACACTCTGGATGGAAACGGGTATAACATTTTTAAATATTCTAATTTACATACTACATGTTAAGGGTTCGAAGTGAGCGAGCAAAAACAATCTTTAAGCTATAAAGACGCAGGTGTTGATATTGATGCTGGAAATGCCTTGGTTGAAAACATCAAAGGCGCAGTAAAAAGCACGACTCGTCCAGAAGTGATGGGTGGCATTGGTGGTTTTGGCGCAATTTGCCAAATTCCAGCGGGTTATAAAGAGCCAGTGCTTATTTCGGGCACTGACGGTGTAGGTACCAAATTACGTTTAGCAATCGATTTAAAAAGACACGATACCGTTGGTATCGATTTGGTTGCTATGTGTGTAAACGATTTATTGGTACTAGGTGCTGAGCCATTATACTTCCTTGATTATTATGCCACGGCAAAACTCGATGTTAACGTAGCATCTGACGTTGTGAAAGGTATCGCTGAAGGCTGTATTCAATCTGGCTGTGCCCTGGTTGGCGGCGAAACGGCAGAAATGCCAGGCATGTACCATCCTGGAGACTACGATATCGCTGGTTTTTGTACCGGAATCGCAGAAAAATCTGAATTAATTACTGGTGATAATGTTGCAGCCGGCGATCAATTAATTGCCCTTGGCTCTTCTGGTCCACACTCAAATGGTTTCTCATTAATCCGTAAAGTACTAGAAGTTAACAACACTGACACCAGTGAAATGTTAGGTGATAGAAGCATTGCAGATCATTTACTTGAGCCAACAAAGATTTATGTTAAATCAACGTTAGCCATGCTGAAAGAGGTGAAAGCGAATGCCCTTTCTCACATCACCGGTGGTGGCTTCTGGGAAAACATTCCACGAGTATTGCCAAAAAATACCAAAGCGGTGGTGGATGGCAGCAGTTGGCAGTGGCCTGAAATTTTTAACTGGTTACAAGAAAAAGGTAACATCACTACGCATGAGATGTACCGTACTTTTAACTGTGGTGTTGGTATGATCATCGTAGTACCAAGCGACAAAGTTGAACAAAGTATTGAAATTTTAACCGCTCATGGCGAAAACGCCTGGCACATTGGTGAAATTCAAGCAGCAAATGACACCGAAGAACAAGTGGTAATTAACTAAAATGACAGCCCAGAAAAGAATTGTTGTTCTTATCTCGGGTAGTGGTACTAACTTGCAGGCAATCATTGATGCTTGCAAGAACCAATACATAGATGGTGATGTGGTTGGTGTGGTATCAAACAAAGCTGATGTTTATGGTTTAACCCGCGCGCAAAACGCTAATATTTCTACCTGTGTGTTGTCGCATAAAGAGTTTGACTCGCGTGAAGCCTATGACGCTGAGCTTATTGCTAATATAGACACATTTCAACCTGACTTGGTTATTCTTGCCGGTTTTATGCGCATATTAACCGCAGGCTTTGTGCAACATTTTCAAGGCAAGTTACTTAACATCCACCCTTCGCTATTGCCTAAATATCAAGGCCTGAATACGCATCAGCGTGCCATTGATGCTGGTGATAAAGAACATGGGGTTAGCGTACACTTTGTCACTGAAGAGCTCGATGGTGGCCCGGTCATTCTCCAAGCGAAAGTACCTGTATTTGAAAATGACAGTGCCGATGATCTGGCCTCACGTGTGCATGAACAAGAACACCGTATCTATCCTTTAGTAGCGAAATGGTTTTGCCAATCTCGCTTAGCAATGTCTGCAGGTTGTGCCAAACTTGATGGTAATGCATTACCTGAAAATGGCTATGCCAGCGAAGATTAACAGTATTTGCAATCCTCTAAGAATATTTTTTGAACTAACTCACTGTTACCATACTCCAACTTTTAGCTAAGTCTAACAAAGGCTTAGCTTTAATAAAGAGTTAATTCTAAGGAACACTATGCGCAGTAAGTTATTATCTCCTGTTATTATTGGCCTCGGCCTTTCCTACTTTTCTCAAGCGGCAGTTGCCAATGAAATGGTCAGCCACATCGACGACTTTACCGCGAAATACAATATTGTCCACGATGGCGACATTGTTGGCAAAGCGGTTAGAACATTAAAAAACCTTCCCGATGGCAGTTTCGATTTCAATTATAAAACCGATATTGAGTGGCTGATATTTTCTGATCATCGCCGTGAAATAACCACCAACAAAATTGTCAATGGCCAGGTTATTCCGCTAACTTATAAGTCAGACAGAGAAGGCACCGGTAAAGACAAGTTTTATGAATGGCAGTTTGATGCTGACAATAAAACCGCATACAACGTAAAAAAGAACAACAAACCGATGAAAGGTGAATGGGTAGATGGCTTACAAAGTAAACTGAGTTATCACCTGCAATCTCGCATAAATTTAATCAATAAAAAGAAAGACTTCAATTTCAAAGCGTTAAGTAGTTCAGGTAAAGTGAGCAGCTATCACTACGAATACTTAGGCACAGAAGAACTGCTATTACCTTACGGGGTGTTAGATACGGTTAAATTGAAGCGTAAAAAACCAGGCTCTAAACGAGTCACTTATGCCTGGTTTGCCCCTGAGCTTAATTACATGATGGTGAAACTTCACCAAATAGAAAGCAGTTTTCAACAGTTTCAAGCAGAGCTGGTTTCGGTTGACCCGGATGTCAAAAAAGCGGCTATCGCCAATTCCGAAGAAACTAACAAGAATTAATACTTTTAGACTGCATCAATATTAAAATTAAGAGACCCTAGTGCCGCGATAGGCAATTTCGCCCTTAACAAACGCTAACCAATCACCCGCTTTTAATTTATTCCAGGTTTCATCCGCCGTTAGTGGTTGCGTGGCGATTACCGTTACCACATCATTTTCCGTAGTCTCTTTTTTAAAATCAATGGCAACATCGGTATCAATTAACTTGGCTGGGCCAAATGGTGCACGCCGGGTGATCCAGTGCAAATTATTCGAGCAATAGGCGAAAATAAATTCACCATCACTCAAAATCAAATTAAACACCCCAAGCGGATCAATCAAATTACACAAACTTGCCAAAAACTTAAACAGTGGTTCTTGCTCTGGCCGGCTATCACCAAACTTTACCCGCAGCTGCTCTAAAATCCAGACAAATGCCTGTTCACTGTCAGTACAACCAACAGATAATAATTTATGAGTTTTAAGAATGTCTTGATAATTTGCTAACTGGCCATTATGAGCATAGGTAAAATTTCGCCCCCATAGCTCTCGAGAAAATGGATGGGTGTTTTCTAAATTCACCGCACCGGCATTTGCCTGACGAATATGGCACACCACGGCTTCGCTTTTGATCGGGTAGTTACTCACCAACCGAGCAATTTCAGAATCGAAACTCGGTTGTGGATCTTTAAAGGTTCTACAGCCTTTGCCTTCGTAAAAAGTAATCCCCCAACCATCTCGGTGCGGTCCGGTATTGCCACCCCGCTGCATTAAACCGGCAAAACTAAAACAAATATCCGTTGGTACATTGGCACTCATCGCCAATAATTCGCACATGCGCTGTTCCTATCAGTATGTTTCGACTAGCCCTCACGCTATTTTCAGTATTAGCGTTTAGCTCATTTCAAGTATTAGTCATTATTTCAGTTTATTCGAATAACTGACAGGGTGAATTATAGTTATTGCTACATTTTATTTGAATTTTTAACAAAATGTTATTATGCTTAAAATAGTGGTCTGACCTCTTATTTATAAAGGAATTAATGTGGAATTTTTAATTGGCTTATCCATAGCCCTTATCATTACTAGTTGTTTAGCCTACAGCAGAGCTTCTTTAGGGGTATTTACCCTTGCGTTTGCTATTATGTTGTTTATTGGCAATATCTTAAATTTTGTTGGTTCATTAGCCTGGATAGTGTTTGTTGCTGTGGCCTTACCTCTCAATGTTCGAAGTTTACGCCAGCAATTAATTAGCTCTAAGCTATTAAAAGCTTTTCAAAAGATCATGCCCGAAATGTCTGGCACCGAAAAAGACGCACTTAATGCCGGCACTACCTGGTTTGAAGCAGAGCTATTTAAAGGCGATCCTAACTGGGACAAACTGCATAAATTTCCACAACCAAGGTTAACTCTTGAGGAGCAAGAGTTTCTCGATGGCCCGGTGGAAGAAGTGTGCCGTTTATGTGATGACTGGGAAACGACTCACGAAATAGCCGATTTATCCCCCGAAGTCTGGCAGTACTTAAAAGACAATAAGTTTTTTGCGATGATCATCAAAAAACAATACGGCGGTTTGGAGTTTAGTGCCTATGCACAATCTCGAGTATTACAAAAACTCAGTGGTGCTTCTATTGTGCTGGCCAGTACCGTTGGCGTGCCCAATTCTTTAGGTCCAGGTGAACTATTGCAACACTACGGCACCAAAGAGCAACAAAACCATTACCTGCCACGATTAGCTACGGGGGAAGAAATCCCTTGTTTTGCCTTAACTAGCCCAGAAGCGGGCTCTGATGCGGGTGCAATTCCTGATTTTGGTATTGTTTGTAAAGGCGAATTTGACGGCAAAGAAGTGCTGGGCATGCGCTTAACCTGGAATAAGCGTTACATCACTCTGGCGCCGATTGCTACTATTTTAGGTTTGGCATTCAAACTTTATGATCCGGATAATTTAATTGGTGAAGAGAGCGATTTAGGCATCACTTGCGCCTTGATCCCTACCGATATTGAAGGGGTGATAGCGGGTCGTAGACATTTCCCTTTGAACGTACCGTTTCAAAATGGCCCGACTCAAGGTGAAAACATTTTTGTACCGCTTGATTTTATCATCGGAGGTTCTGACATGGCAGGCCAGGGTTGGCGCATGCTGGTTGAATGTTTATCGGTTGGCCGAGCAATCACCCTGCCCTCAAATGCTGCCGGAGGTACCAAGCAGGTAGCTTTAGCTACAGGGGCTTACAGCCATATTCGTCGTCAATTCAAACTGCCTATTGGTAAAATGGAAGGTGTTGAAGAAGCTCTGGGTCGCATTGGTGGCAACGCTTATCTAATGGATGCGGTAACGACTATGTCTACCGGTGCGGTAGACCTAGGTGAAAAGCCATCGGTTGTTTCCGCCATTTGTAAATACCATTTAACCGAAAAAATGCGCAGCTGCATTATTGATGCTATGGACATTCATGGCGGTAAAGGGGTTTGCATGGGCCCGGCAAACTATCTGGCAAGAGGCTACCAAGGAGCACCCATTGCCATTACGGTTGAAGGGGCAAACATTCTAACCCGCAACATGATTATTTACGGCCAAGGAGCAATCCGCTGTCATCCCTATGTGCTGGCTGAGCTGGAAGCAGCGGCAAATCCAAACTTTGAACAAGCCGTTGAAGACTTTGATCAAGCCGTATTCGGCCATATGGGCTTTACTATTTCCAATATGATCCGCTCGATTTGGTTCTCATTATCGGCAGCGCATTTTGTAAAAGCACCATTTAAAGATAATACCCATCGTTATTATCAAATCATGACGCGCTTTAGTTCAAACCTGGCATTAATTTCAGATTTGTCTATGGCATCTCTTGGTGGCGACTTAAAGCGCCGTGAGCGAATTTCAGCCCGTTTGGGTGATGTATTAAGCTATTTATATTTAACATCCGCTACCTTAAAACGTTTTAACGACGAAGGTCGAATAAAAGAAGACGAAGCCTTAATGATGTGGGCCGTTGAAGACAGCTTATATAAATGTGAAAAGGCAATATTAGAGTTAACTCATAACTTCCCTAACAGATTGATTGGGAAACTCTTTAAACTGCTGGTTTTACCATTTGGGACCTCAATGAGAAAACCAAGTGATGTACTAGATCATAAAGTAGCAATGATTTTACAAACCCCATCAGCGAGTCGAGACCGTTTAGGCAAAGGCCAGTATTTGAATCAAACAGATGGTAGCGTATTTGGACAGTTAGAAGCGACGTTAATAAACATCATTAAAGCTGAGAAGGTTATCGATAAAATCAACAAAGCCGCCGGCAAAAGACACGCCATTATCAACCTTGATCAACTGGCCGATACTGCCCTTGCAAACGGTTATATCACAACGGAAGAAGCCGAGTTACTTGTCGTTACTGAAAAGCAGCGTAAAGCCGTAATTAACGTAGATGATTTTGAGCCGATGGATTTAGTCGCAAACCAGGAAAAGCATCTGGCAAATTTGCCTGAGAAAAACAAAATTAAAGCCGCTTAAGCAAGAGGCGATATAACCAATACCGCCGTTTATTACGCCAAAAGCCGTAGCATAACCGCTACGGCTTTATACCATTTACGGGTAAACACTATTGTGTTTCCGCAAAGATTTTAAACTGTGTTAAATACTTGCACGACTGGCTTTTAAACATGCCAGGCAAAAGCATCGACATAAGCTTAACGAAACCAGTGCATTTAAATTGGTTTTTACAAATCCAGCGGGTTTTATTGTTGTCTAGCTCAATAAATGAGTTTTCAACCAAATTCCATACGTTTTCAGTTTCATAAATTCCGGCAAATTTTTCAGGTAAATCTCTTATGGTGATGGTTTCTGTCATCACTACTTCTTTAGAACCCATCTTATAAGTCAATTTAGATTCCGCTCCTACTTGCCCAGGAGCACCACTAATCGCCTCAAAGCTAATGAGATCAGGTTGCCAACGTTTCATATTTTCACTGTCATCAAACAATTCAATAACACGTTGAACAGGCAAATCAATATCTATCTCTAACGTATAGTTCATAAATCACTCAAATTCCTTCTACTCATTAACTATAAGAGAGAACGTGAATAATTCAATAAAGTTGAGCCTGAGGGCAAGAAGAAGGTACTAATTTGAATATTATTAAGCTGGCTATCCGTTCAACTTAATAATGTATGGTACACAGAAAATGCCACATTGCCGACTAAAGCAGAAGTATTGTAAAATTGCCCTATTAATCTTTCTTGGGTTCATCACTACAATTCCACGCAACAAACTTCCATGTTTTTTTATCTGTCACTAATATATGTTTCAATTGTCACTTCCTTATTAAGTAGTTCGCCACTTCTTATATTAACTAAATACACGATAGATAAAGACGAATTTACGATAATCGCTCGATCAGTATAGTACACATCCGTTAATACGCGACAACGCCCGAATGGCTTAAAATTAAATGTAAATTTTGCGTCATAATTTATGATTTACTGGCTTTAAAAATATGATAGGTATGTACTGAGTTTTTACTGTTCCTTGTTTGTCTATACAAAACAAGATGATTGGAATCAGATACGAATAATTCCCTATATACTTTTACATTAATTGCGCTGTCATCCCCTCCGCCGAAAAAATCATATATAGGATATATTAGCTTGCCACCAGAACAGCTAAACCCCAATTTTTTCAAATCTAATTTATCTACATACTTATGCTGACTATCGTTGCCATAATAGGTAATCAGGAGTTGCTGCTTAGATAGATCTACTTTTAGCTCCCCATTTAAATTTTCATCTTTGCTTCGTAAGAACTTACTGGTCTTAGCTTCTTTGTCTAAATGATTAATCAAGTTTACCCAATTAATATCTGAATTACCCAGATTCAAGTATTGGTCATTCTGCGATTTAAAGGATTCACTAGATAAATGGTACAGGTTGTTAATTTGAGGGCATTCTTCACTAGGATTAGGAGTGTAACTCCAAGAATTTAATTGAAGTGGAACGTCGCCAATCTCATTTTCAAGTTGATATTGTGACGAACAACTTGAAACTAAAACCAATGAAGCATAAAAAACACTCTGTTTAATACTCATACTCTTATTTCCTTGAAGTTTTATTATTATCTATAAAAGCAATTATTTCCGCTTAGCGTTCACAACAGCAGCTCATTTTTAAATAACTTACTTTACTTTCCCGATGAGGAAAACGTGTCGGAGGAGACTGTCAAATTAAGTATTAATTAGTTCGACTCATTGATATTTTTTGAAATATATAGCAACTAATCTACTGGCTAATGTTTCCCAGCATCAAGATTACTGAGACTGACTATTTTGTTGTGACTTACTCATTATCTCTTCATAAATCATGATAGCTGCTTTTGCTAAAGTTGCAAATTCTGGGTGCTTTTTGATCAGTCCCAACACTTGATGAGAGTCTGTTAACACCAATTCAAGATAGCTAAGATCCGCACCATCGAGTATGTAACCATTATCAACCTTAGCTTTTAATGCTTGAGCCCTTGGCAATCGTTCAGTTTCAAATCGCTTAAGAAGCACGGTAATTACTCCTAGATCTTTTTCATTTAACGACATAATCATTCCTTCTTTTCAGTGATAACGGCTAATGCTGAGTATGGATGGATAAATACATTTATTCAAATGCTCAATAAGAGAATGATAACGGCAAAATAAAATGAAATAACGTAATTGGCTTCGTTGCCGGGACTCGAACCCGCGAGCAATTATCTACAAGAGCTGAGCATGGCGAGACCGGCCGCTAATTTTACTAAGAGCCTAACCAACTGAACTACTACTTTGGTGTTTTTAAAATATATTTAGAGTATTTGGAATATATATTGGAATCAAATGATGTGGCGGAGTGGACGGGACTCGAACCCGCGACCCCCGGCGTGACAGGCCGGTATTCTAACCAACTGAACTACCACTCCGCAAAATCATTTGCAAAAGATACATGTTTATTTATTCAAATCGTTGGCGGAGTGGACGGGACTCGAACCCGCGACCCCCGGCGTGACAGGCCGGTATTCTAACCAACTGAACTACCACTCCGCTGAGATTTGATTTGTAATGAACTAAGAGTAACAGAGGCGATATGTTGTCGGGACTCATTCGAGGCCTTACTACATATTAACCAAATTGGCGGAGTGGACGGGACTCGAACCCGCGACCCCCGGCGTGACAGGCCGGTATTCTAACCAACTGAACTACCACTCCGCATTGGATACTGCTTAGGCATTACATGATGAATTATATTGGCGGATATGTTGCCGGGACTCTTTCGAGTTCCTTACTACATATCAACCTATTTGGCGGAGTGGACGGGACTCGAACCCGCGACCCCCGGCGTGACAGGCCGGTATTCTAACCAACTGAACTACCACTCCGCTGCATAAGTCATCTTCAACAACATGTCGTTGAATGCGGAGCGAATAATACGGATATGAACTATACGAGTCAACTACTTTTTTGAATAAAAATGTTTGGCTGCACAAATGTCATACAATCCGCATATTTTTAGGACAAAACGAGGTGATTTCAGGCGGTAGAATACCATTCCGTATAAGCATTTTCCCACTTAGCGTGATTTTAACGGTTGATTGGCAAGGCATTGATTGCGGACGACACCATGGATGGTGGAGATAGGGCGACTCAGGAGACAAAGCCGAGAATGGTAATTCTCGGCAACTGCGTCCTGCGTTGCCCTAATACGCCACATCCATGTGGCAACCTTGTCAAAATCAATAACGCCGCATATTAACCGTTAAAACTCGCCCTTCGGGAACTCATGAACAACATGATAACTTCATAAAATCTGTTCGATGTACGACTGAATGGATTCAGGAGGTAGAGCGACGCAGGATGCCAAAGCCGAGAATAACTATAACTTTACAAATTTCACTTGTTCTAATGCTGTTCATGCAGTTCTAAGTGGGTAAATCATTATACGGATTGGTATTAGATCTCAGTTGATACCTCACCGCGCCAAAGGCTATGCCCTACTTTTTTCTCGATTATTGCCATTCTTTCGTCATGGGCTTGCAGTTCTTGTGCTGACGCTGCAATCACTTTTAAACCTGCTCTATTTTGATCTACTCGCCGTAAGTCCAGTGAACCACTACTATCATCACCTTGGCTTAAGTTCAGCGTATTCTGATGACGTGTCATTTCAATGTAAACGTACGCCAATAACTGGGCATCAATTAATGCACCATGGTAGGTACGATCAACCAGTTTCTCGACCCCATAATGACGCGCTAAAAAATCCAATGTTTTTGGCGAGCCAAATTCATCTCTTGATGACTTTAACGTATCGGTTACGGTACAAATATCATAAGTTTTCGGTAAACCACGACGGGTCATGGCAAATTCATGGTCCATAAAACCAACATCGAATCGAGCGTTATGAATAACCAGTTCGGCACCACGAATAAACTCGATGAAGTCATCAGCAACTTGGTTAAACAACTGTTTATCGAATAAAAATTCATTGCTCAAGCCATGAATATTAATAACCTCTTGGTCCATGTGCATTTGCGGATTAATGTACACATGATAATTACGGCCGGTAAGTTTCCGGTCGATCAGCTCAACACAGCCAATTTCAACAATCCTATGGCCTTGTTTGGGGTCTATACCAGTGGTTTCGGTATCAAGAACAATGATGCGTTCTTGTGGCTCATCTTGTTGCCCTTGCGGTTGAGCTTGTTGAGATTCTGTTGGATGGTTTTGCACAAATTGGCCTTTCGCTATCAATTAATTCTTTCTTAGTGCTATTCAATCAAATTTTACCCCTGGCTGTAAATCGATTATTAAAAAATAACACAATTAAACCGACTATATATTTAAGCAAGACGGTTTAGCTGATAAACTCATTCGCATAAATGTGCAAAAAAGATATAAACAGCGATGCAAAAACACGTAGAAATATATACCGATGGTTCTTGTTTAGGCAACCCGGGGCCAGGTGGCTATGGGGCAGTGTTAAAATACAATGGCCACTGCAAAGAATTGTCACAAGGGTTTACGCTAACCACCAATAATCGTATGGAAATGCTGGCAACGATTGAAGCCTTAAAAACTTTGAAACAACCTTGCAAAGTTACGTTAACCACCGACAGTCAATATGTTCGCCAGGGCATTACTGGCTGGATTAAAAACTGGATCAAAAATAACTGGCGAACGGCAAGCAAACAACCAGTGAAAAATGTTGATCTATGGAAAGCACTGCACGAGCAAAGCCAACGTCATGATATAGACTGGCACTGGGTCAAAGGCCACTCTGGCCATCCTGAAAATGAACAATGTGATCAATTGGCTCGTAGTGCCGCCGAAAGTAACGATTTTATCGAAGATACTGGCTATAAGCCATAAATTGCTAATATAGCGGTGTTGATATCACGGCTTAATAACCGTTTAAAACCAGAAAACATTGATTAAATCTTTAATCATGCATCAACAAATTTAGTATCAGGAACAACCATGGCTTTACAAATTGAACAATTTTTCCATAAAGCAACGTTTACTCTTAGCTATATCGTGTTTGATGATCAGACGAAACATTGTGCCGTCATTGATCCGGCGCTAGATTACGATCAATTAGCGAGTAGCATCAATAGTACATATGCCAAAGAGCTAATAGCCTTTATCAAAGGCAATGAACTTAGCCTTAAATATATTCTAGAAACACATGCGCATGCCGATCACATTTCTTCCGCGTTTTATATTAAAGAGAGAATTGGCGGTGACATTTGTATTGGCGGCGGCATTAAAGGCATTCAACAAACCTTTAAATCTCTATTCAATTTAGCCAAAGACTTTAACACCAAAGGTGTTCAATTTGACCGCTTATTAAAACAAGGCGATACACTGCCATTGGGTAATTATGAATTCAGCATTGTAGAAACCCCGGGCCATACTGCAGACAGCCTTACCTATGTGATAGACGATAATGCCTTTATCGGTGATACCTTGTTTATGCCGGATTCTGGCTCTGCCCGCTGTGATTTCCCAGGGGGTGATGCAACATTACTTTATAGCTCAATCCAAAAGATTTACGCGCTGGGTGATAACACCAAGCTCTATATGTGTCATGATTATCAACCCGGCGGACGAGAGCTAAAATTTTTAACTTCGGTTGCCGAGCAAAGGGCAGAAAACATTCAAATTGGCGCAGGAGTAAGCGAAGCAGATTACGTGAAGGTTCGTGAAGCACGAGATGCAACGCTGGCGAATCCGAAACTTATCTTCCCATCATTACAATGCAATATTCAAGCGGGTGAGTTGCCTGCCGCAGATGCTGATAATTTACGATTTTTCAAAACCCCAATAGCTGGTGTGGCAAACTTACATTAACTTAACAGCGGTCATTTTTACGTCTGTTTTTCGGTTTTTCTTCTATCTCTTCAGGGAATTCAGCCAAATTGATTGTTGCTCGATGACTCGTTTTCATCAGTAACAGTAAGGTACCACCAATCACACTTTGAGCGATTAACCAACTCAGTTTACCCTGCTGTAAAATAAAAAACTGTGCCCAGTAAAAACTTAAATCAATAAATACCGCAATCGTGCCTAACAGTAAAAATTTTGGCCAAAGCGATTTTAGCCACTCACTTGCCGCAGGTCTTCGCGCCAGCAACAACACAAATAACAGTAAACCGGGAATACCAGTGACTAAACTTAGATAAAAGGCTGTAGATTCTGGATAAAACCACTGAATTAAACTGAGCTTATCACGCATATTACTTAAAGAAAGTATGCCCATGGCATAGCCCCTAAGCAAAAAAATCAACATAAAATAAAAACTAAAAGAGAGTTTTAAACAGTTATGTTTATCAAAGTCTTCAAAACTGTATTGTGCCAGTGGATGCATTTCAACTAAAGCCCTACTCTTTCGACAAATGCGCTAAGCGAGAAGCATTGGCTTCCCAATTTTGTCCGTCAAAAGCATCAATTTGCCACTCTTGCCAGTCGCTAGTGTCCAGGCACCGGGCATTGATGCTAACCCCATCAGGATTTGAGCGCGGTACGTAAAACGATTTTATGCCGCAGCTTTTGCAAAAATAATGTTTGGCAATCTTAGAATTAAATTGATAACAACTCAGCTCTTGTTCATCGGTTAACAATCTGAATTTTGATTTCGGTACAATTAAGTGCAAAAATCCGGTTTTAAGGCAAATAGAGCAATTGCAACTATCCAGCTTAGGTTGTTGCTGTACTTCAATTTCAAATCTAACGTTCTGGCAGTGACAACCGCCTTGTAACTTATTCATAGATATTCTCCGGGTCTAAATCTTGAATGCCCTGTTTGATCGCTTGTAAGGCCCGCGATTTAAATTCACGAGTAAACAATACGTACACTACCGCTAAACTGGAAATAATAAACAGTAAGGGATGGAAAAACCAACTCAATGCCGCTAACGAAAAATAATAAGAACGTAAACCATAATTATAGGCATGCCCGGCCTGATCTTGTACCACGCCCATTTGTTTGGCGTAATCGAGTAAACGGGCATTTTTAGTGTGCAAGTCTACCGGTGCCGCGCCGATCATAATGTTTAAAAAACCATATTGACGCATCGACCAGGTAAATTGGAAAAAAGCCATGATAAATATCATGCCTAACAAACTGAGTTTAATTTGGATGGCAACATGGTTTCTTTCCGTTGCTATAGGTATCGAAGACAGTACTTCATTGACATTGTCTACCTGGGTAAACAAGGTTAACACCCCGGCGATTATCAGCAAGGTCGTCGATGCAAAAAACGATACGTGTCGCTCTAAATTTGATAACAATGCAGCGTGCGAAACCCGCACATCATTATCTAAGATTTGCCGCATCCATAAAATTCGATGCTGATGTAAGCACCTTGATAAACAAGCGGTATTTTTGGCTTTAATTCGCGCAAATTGGGTATAACCTATCCAACAACCAAAAAAAATAGCCAGCGAAAAAAAATCAACGAATGCTAAAGACACCAAAGACTCCTGTTTATTAAATGAATACGAATATGATTATGCCCAATTCAACCACAATATACGACCATTAATGTACTTGTTTTGCCGATTAAAATATTGACAGTAAGTCCTTTAATACGCTATAAAAAGGCATGCCTCACTGGTAGTTTCCAGCTAGCAAATATAATAATAATTTAATTAGAGCAAACATAGGAAGTAGTCATGATTTTGCCATGGAAAAGTGCAAAGAAACTTTGTATTTTATCACTTTATTTCGGGTTAGCCTTTCCCTCTTTAGCGAACCAACCATTAGCCATTCCCAATATCAAAGCTGCCATTACTTTTGATGGTGAGCTTAATGAACCTGTCTGGCAACAAGCCAAGCATGTTGAATTAAACATTGTTAACTACCCTTATGAAAACACCCCCAGCCCAATTAAAACGGACGCCTACATTTTTGAAGATGGTGAGCATATTTATTTTGCCTTCAATGCCCAAGATCCCAACCCAGAAAAAATACAGGGGTTTATCCGAGATCGAGACGATGCCTTCTCTGATGATATCGTCGGCATTAAGTTAGATACCTTTAATGATCACCGTTTAGCCTATCAATTCTTTGTAAACCCCTATGGTGTACAAAATGATGCCATTGAAAATGAAATGACCGGTAACACTAATACTAACTGGGATGGCATCTGGCAATCTTTTGGCAAAATCACTAACACCGGCTATCAGGTTGAATTTGCCATCCCTTATTCAGAACTAAACTTTGCCGAAGGTTCCGATCTCAAAACCTGGGGCATAGAACTCATTCGACAATACCCCAGAGATAATATTCTGAGAATATCTAACATTCCCATCAACCGGGATGATCCATGCTGGATTTGCCAAATGGCTGAAATGCAGGGCTTTGAGCAAGCAAAAATGGGCAATAACGTATTAATAACTCCATCCATTGTCGCCAGTAGTAATGAAGTGCGTGATGTTTATACCGATGAAGAATGGCAAAGTGATGAAGAGATTGAGTTAGGCCTTAGCCTGCGATGGGGCATCACTCCCGATGTGTTATTAAATGCCACGGTGAATCCAGATTTTTCAACGGTAGAATCTGATGCGGGTAAACTCAAAGTGAACAAAACTTACGCATTGTTTTATGAAGAAAAGCGACCATTTTTCTTAGACAATGCCGAGTATTTCTCCACGCCATTTAACCTGGTTTATACCCGTAACATTGCCGATCCTGATTACGGCAGCAAAGTGACTGGCCGCGTTGATAATCATTCCTTTGGTCTGTTTATCACCCAGGATAGCCGTACCAATCTGATCCTCCCTGGTAACCTCTCCTCTTCTATTGCCGAAATCGATGATGACAGCTTCTCGGGCGCATTACGCTATCGCTATGATGCCGGTGAAGATTTATCTTTCGGTTTTATCTCTACGTTAAGAAGTGCCGATGATTATGAAAATCTGGTAACTGGGGTCGATGCCAAATATAAGTTATCGTTAAGTAACTCGGTCATTGCACAGGTATTAACCTCTGTCAGTGAATATCCAAATTATTTACGGAATGAGAGTGATGAAAGTAATACCCTCAATGATTTGTCTGATCAGGCCTATCAGCTTACTTTTGAACACAGCAGTGAATACTGGTTCTTTAACTTAATGTATCAGGGTATAGGCCAAGATTTCCGTGCCGATTTAGGGTTTCTTCCCAAAGTAGACAGTAATGAACTTTCTAGTGAATTGGTCCGTAAATTTTACAATGAAGAGAGTTGGTGGACGGAAGCCAATATTGGCGTTGAATTTGAAACCACTCATAATGACGATAATGAGTTAATCAATGAAACCACAGAGCTTAATTTTCGAGTGTATGGCCCCTGGCAATCGACATTCAGTTTAACTTTCATCGACCAGCAGCAAGTTGGCCTGCGGTTCGATGAACACAATGATGCAATTGATGGCAACACTAACCGTTATGATTTAAGTCAGATCCAGCTTTATACCGACTTCCAGCCCGTTGCCAGCGTTTATATGAATTTTTATGCTTTATTCGGTGATGCCATCGATTATTCAAATGGTCATAGAAATGATGACATAGAAAATAGCAATGATCGCAAAGCCGATATCGTTGAAATATCGCCACGCTTAATTTGGAATATTACTCGTCATCTGGAATTCAATTTTAACTACAGTTTCGCTGAGCTTGAAGCTGAGGGCGATTACGTATTTAGAGAGAACATTAGTGATTTAAGACTCACTTACGCATTTGACGTGAACAGCTTTTTACGCCTGACCATGGTGTATACACAAACTGACTTTAATCTAAGCAATAACCCTGATGTGATTATCGATTCTGATGAGTTTAATAATCTGGCGACACAATTAATATATTCCTACAAACTTAATCCGCAAACGGTATTTTTCATTGGCTACTCTGACAATTCCATTGAAGATAATGCGATAGGCAAATTGAAGAAAGAGCAAAGCATTGCATTTTTAAAATTGAGCTATGCATTTAACTAATATAGCACTTAAGTTTCGCTGCCATTACGCTCAGCTGCTATTTTTTCTTTGGCAACGCGGATAATTTCAGGGTCAACGCGTTTTTTCTCATCAATCACTACCGTAGCGGATATTTTATCGTGAATACCCTGTCGGTTTGGATCCCAAAATATTTGTAAAAAACCAAGCAAGCCAGTCGCCGTCCCTGCCGCATAGCCACCAAATCGGCCAAAGCTGTCCCACAGTGATAGCGGCGTGCCATCAAGTTGCAACACTCTAATATTCATCAAGCGTTTGCCCGGTGTTCTACCGTTCCAGCGAGAGGTAAACACAGAGAAGTACAGTGCCGCCCAACCGATACCTAGGCCTAAATCGTCAACAACGAAGCCTTTGATTAATTCTACAAGCGAATATATAGGTCTATCGTTGGCGTTATTTTCGGATTCCAATTCCTCTATTTTATCTAAAGTAGTATTTAACTTACCAATATCATCTTGTTGCTCTGCTGACTTTTTTTCTGTCAATTTAAGTTCTGTAACTGGCACACTATTTTCCCAGGGTTCAATTTCAGCGTTAGCATTTACCACAGTTTCTGGCCGTAATTGTTGATATTGGCCGTTGAAATCAGCAACCAGTGCTTGTTGCAAGTCTTCATCCATTTCTGTCGATCCCGCTATTTCGGCAAACAAATCGTTGGCTTGATGTCTGTCAAACTCAAACTTTACGGCGTTTTCAGGCACATCCTTTAATACCCATTGCCAGCAGTCAAGTTGTTGACAATCGCTTTGCTCCGCCTGATTCACCACGCTTATTGTATAAGCAGTAATTTGAAGCGCAGTAACAAGATCAACTTCTTTACCGTCGAAATTGTCATCACCATCTTTAGATTGCGTATCTTTAGAGCGATGAGAGGAAGTATCATCATCAAAAATATCATTCACCATGGGTGGCAAGGTTTCCACCAGCAAGACAAAAACAATGAAAGCGCCAAAAAATCGCATAACCGCCCGTCGCTTTCGGCCCGATACTTTGCCTTGCTGCTCTGCCCTTTTCTTGCTGCCCATGCGAAACGCCATAATAGCAAAGGCTATCGCTAAAAATTCACCGCCGGCACTACTTAACATGGCAATCAGCAAACCGTCTATCGCCAAGGCAACACCCCGCTTCCACGGGCTGGCAATGGGCGTACCAAATAAACTTTGATCTAACTTAAACGCAAAAGGAGTGATGATCTCTTGAGTTTCATCAAAGCTGAGTTTCTTTTTGGTTTTGGCAAAGATATTTTTCATCTACAATCCTGAGCTAAGCTTCGTTATTTACTATGATACCAATATGCATAAGCTAAGTGATTAATTTTACTACAGTAATTCTTTTATGGCAGAAGATAAACCCGATATTGTCATGGGGTACATTCTCTGTGCCATCAGCTGGTTGATTAACCCTATTGACTGATAGTGACTCCAATACTTGTCAGGTTGTGGGTTTAACCAGATACAATTATCAAAATGATCGGTAATACGCTTTAACCAGACACTACCCGGTTCTTCATTCCAATGCTCGACACTGCCCCCCGGGTATGAAACCTCGTAAGGTCCCATGGTGGCATCGCCAACAAAGATGATTTTGTAATCTCGGGAAAAACGGTGCAGAATATCCCATACCTCGATGGTTTCCTGATAACGGCGACCATTATCGTGCCAAACGTGTTCATACACGCAGTTATGAAAATAAAAGTATTCCAGATGTTTAAATTCGGTGTGCACCGCACTAAACAACTCCTCACACACTTTAATGTATTCATCCATAGAGCCGCCGACATCAAAAAACATCAACACTTTAATGGCATTGTGTCGTTCAGGCTGCATTTTCACATCCAAATAACCGGCATTTTTTGCCGTTGCGCGAATGGTATGATCTAAATCTAACACCTCTGCAGCCCCGGTACGGGCAAACTGTCGCAGTTTACGCAACGCCACTTTGATATTTCGGGTACCAAGCTCAACATTTGAGTCTAAATTTTTAAACTCGCGTTTGTCCCATACTTTTGCGGCAGAAAAACTTCGGTTACCGGCCTGGCCTATTCTGACGCCGCCGGGATGATAGCCATGCGCACCAAAAGGTGACGTGCCGCCAGTGCCTATCCACTTATTGCCGCCTTGATGACGCTTTTGTTGCTCGGCTAACCGTTCACGCAAGGTTTTCATCAGCTCGTCTAACCCGCCTAATTGTTTCACCTGAGCTTTTTCTTCTGCCGATAATTGCTGCTGAAAGCGTTTTTCCAGCCAGTCTTTGGGGATATTGGATAAATCTAACTCTATGTTAGACACCCCTTGAAAGTAGTCGGCAAAGGCGCGATCAAACTTATCGAAATGGCTTTCGTCTTTTACTAATATCACCCGCGACAGCGTATAAAAGTCGTCAACCGAGCAAAAAATCACCCGCTTTTCCATCGCCGATAATAAATCGAGTAACTCTCGTAGCGTACAAGGTACCCGGTACTCTTTTAGCTTAAAGAAGAACTCTATTAGCATTAACGCTGACCTCGGTGCATAAAGGCAAGCTTTTCAAATAAATGTACGTCCTGCTCATTTTTCAATAATGCGCCATGCAATGGCGGGATTAATTTTTTCTGGTTGGTTTCATGCAATACATCAATGTCGATATCTTCCGCCACCAATAATTTTAACCAGTCGATTAACTCTGACGTCGAAGGCTTTTTCTTTAAGCCCGGAATGTCTCTTAAATTGAAAAATACCGCCAAGGCTTCATCGAGTAATGTTTGTTTTAACCCATCAAAATGCACATCAACTATGCTTTGCATTTCTTCTTTCTCAGGAAACTTGATGTAATGAAAGAAACAACGACGTAAAAACGCATCTGGAAGCTCTTTTTCGTTATTCGACGTAATAATGACGATCGGCCGTTGTTTGGCCACAACCTTTTGTTGAGTTTCATACACATAAAACTCCATTTTATCGAGCTCTAGCAATAAATCGTTGGGAAATTCGATATCGGCCTTGTCGATCTCATCAATCAACAGTACCGGCCGCTTATCTGCAGAAAATGCTTGCCAAAGTTTGCCTTTAACAATGTAATTGCTGATATCTTTTACCCCCTCCCTGCCTAATTGACTGTCTCTTAAGCGCGATACGGCATCGTATTCATAGAGTCCTTGCTGAGCCCTGGTGGTTGATTTTATGTGCCATTGAATAAGCTCTAAGTCTAAAGCCAGAGCCATCTCTTCAGCCAACATGGTTTTGCCCGTGCCCGGTTCGCCTTTTATCAATAAAGGTTTTTCCAGGGCAATAGCCGCATTTACCGCGAGTTGCAGATCGTTACTGGCAATGTAGTTTTTGGTACCGGTGAAAGTGGTCATAATGGTCCTAAAAAGTGATTAAAGTGGATAAAACTGTTATACCAAGCGAGATGAATATATGGTCAACTCAGTGCTTATCAAAGGTGCTATAATAAATACCCAAAGGGCGATGTTAAAAGAGTTGTATGCCGCGTTAAACATTTTTTCTGTGGAATAACCACAGTACAAAATGAAAGCCTTGCCTAAAACTCTTTTTCCTATCGCTGAGTGAGCAGATATTCATGTCGTTTGGTATTAATATTCAAAAAAGTAATAAATATCTTAATACAAACTGTTATTAGTTATACTTATCAGTTACTTTAACAATAAAAAAAAATCTGTAATCTAATCTATAATAAGCGAGATATTAACGCTTTTTAAGAATTTTTAATAGGATTAATCATGTCAAATCTATATCAAGACAACTCTGAAACCATTGGTAAAACTCCACTCGTTAAATTAAACAATGTATGTGGTGGAAACGTATACGCAAAAATTGAAGCAAGAAACCCTAGTTTTAGTGTGAAATGTCGTATCGGTGCCAACATGATTTGGGATGCTGAAAAAAAGGGTACTCTCACTAAAGATATCACCCTCGTCGAGCCAACCAGTGGTAACACCGGTATCGCTTTAGCTTTTGTTGCGGCAGCGAAAGGTTATGATCTTATTCTCACCATGCCACACACGATGAGTTTAGAACGCAGAAAATTATTGGTCGCTTTAGGTGCAAAAATTGAACTTACCGATGGTGCTAAAGGCATGAAAGGTGCGATTGATAAAGCCGAAGAAATTAGAGCGACCAACCCGGATAAATACTTAATTCTGGGTCAGTTTGATAACCCGGCCAACCCGGAAATTCATGAAAAAACCACCGGTCCAGAAATTTGGCAGGACACTGATGGCGCCGTAGATATTTTTGTTGCTGGCGTTGGCACGGGCGGCACCATTACCGGTGTGAGTCGTTATATTAAAAATACCCAGGGCAAAGCGATTCAATCGGTTGCTGTTGAGCCTACCGACTCACCAGTAATAGGTCAAAAAATTGCCGGCGAAGAATTAACGCCTGGACCACATAAAATTCAGGGCATTGGCGCTGGTTTTATTCCTGGTAACTTAGACTTGTCATTAGTTGATTCAGTTGAACGCGTATCAAATGATGATTCTATTGCCATGACCCATCGTTTAATGAAGGAAGAAGGTATATTAGCCGGTATTTCATCAGGCGCGGCCGTAGTTGCAGCGAAACGCTTAGCTGAAAAACCTGAAAATGCCGACAAGACCATTGTGGTCATTTTGGCCAGTTCGGCGGAAAGATATTTATCAAGCCCGCTATTTGCTGATACCTTTACTGACGCAGAACTTACCCAGTAATTTATTTCTTTACGAGATACGATAAAAAATGGGCATAATCGTGAGGTTATGCCCATTTTTTTATCTACAGGAAATAAATTAGTTAGCAAATACTTTGCCTTCGCGGCGAGGATCAGCCCCTCCGACTAATTTTCCTCGGTATACTTCGATGCCGTGTATACCACTGTTTAAATCTCTAATCGCCACATTATGACCCATCGCTTCTAACTGCGATTTTAATGTTTCTAAATTCGTGCCTTTCTCCAAGGTGGTAATATCATTTCTATTGGTGATTTTCGGTAAATTGATCGCCGATTGAATATCTAGCTGCCAGTCTAATACAGCAATCAAGGTTTGCGCCACATAATTGATAATACGACTACCGCCAGGAGAGCCTATTACCAAACGTAAGCTACCATCTTGATTAAATACCATAGTAGGCGCCATTGAACTTCTTGGCCGCTTAAATGGCTCTAAGCGATTCGCAACGGGTATACCATCAACCACAGGCGTTAATGAAAAGTCGGTTAACTGATTATTTAATAAAAATCCTTCCACAAACACGGCAGAGCCAAACGCCATTTCAATACTGCTGGTCATCGATATCGCATTGCCTTCACTATCTACTATCGCGATGTGCGATGTTGATGGCATTTCAATCGCGTTATCGACAGCCAGTCTGGCAACATGGCTGAACTCGCCGGCTACAGCTTTGCCCATATCTTGCCTTAAATTTATCAATTGTCCCCGTTGTTGCAGGTATTGATTATCAAGTAAACTCGCAACCGGAACTTGCACAAAATCAGGATCGGCAATGTACCTTGCTCTATCAGCATAGGCAAGGCGTGAGCTTTGGCTAAACAAATGCAGCGCGTTAACATCATTGGCAGAGAATTTCTTTAAATTATGTTGTTCAAGTTGTTTCAGCAATTGAATAACGGCAATACCGCCAGAGCTAGGAGGCGGCATGCCGCAAACGTTAAACTGTTTATAAGACCCACAAACCGCATCAACCTCAGTCGCACGATAACTGGCTAAATCGGTTAACACTAATCGGCCAGGAGCAATGGCAGAGTTTTGTACGGCTTTCACCATACTCTGTGCAATCCAACCGTGATAGAACACTTTTGTGCCTTGCTTACTAATTGCCTTGTACACTTTCGCCAATTCAGGGTTCTTTAACAAACTACCCGGCTTAATTGGGACACCATTTGGGAAAAAATAATGGCTCGCCTTTGTTAATCTTTTCACTCCGGGGTTAAAGCCCATCGCCACTAACTTTGCCATTCGCGGTGAAACAATAAAGCCATCTTCGGCAAGTTTTATTGCATCGGTAAATAACTCAGCCCAAGGCAATTTGCCATGTTTTTTGTGGGCATCTTCTAATGCTTTTAGCACCCCGGGAACGCCAACACTTCGGCCACCAACAACGGCATCAATCCAGCGAACGGCAGTGCCGTCAGGATTGAGAAATAAATCTTGCGTGGCAGCTTCAGGAGCAACTTCACGGCCATCAAAGGTGCTGAGGTTTTTAGTGGCATTATCAAAATGCAAAATAAACGCGCCACCGCCGATGCCCGAGGACTGAGGCTCAACTAAGGTTAAGACTAATTGCACGGCAATAGCGGCATCAATGGCATTGCCACCTTTTTCTAAAATATTAAAGCCGGTATTGCTGGCATATGGGTTGGCTGCTGCCACCATATATTTGCTGCCAACAACCGCTGTGTTCTGAATAAAGCCGGTAGTGGCTTCCGGCTCTCTGTCTTCTCTGGCTACTTGACTGTTTGTTTGTTCGAAAACACAAGCAGAGGAAAGCAGTAATAACGGGATAAGCGCAAAAAGTTTTAATTTATTAAACACTGAGGTTCCTTTTCATTTTTCTTCTGGTTTACTCTTTAATGACAGTTTTATGAGCTGGCACTAAAGACAATTGAAATTGATTAAAGTTTGCAAAGCTTTCGAGTAATGGTTGGTACTTTTCATTATCACCCTCTAAGGCAATCAAGGCATGCGCACAAGCTTCTATGGTAGATACGTCATTGTCTTTGTGATGCTTACGAATAAGATACTGGCTTTTGATGGTATCTGCCAGCGTGATTTTTACTATGTTTTTCAAATTCTTAGATAACTGATACATCCGATAGGCTTTTTTCCAGGTGCCGTCTAAGACCAAAACCACGGTTTTAAGTTGTTCTGCCAAACTCTGTTTCGTCGCAAGTTTAGCATCTTCCCCTGGATAAAGTAGAATAACGTTTATTTCAGCATCGGCAATAATTTGGTTAAGCGGTTCACAATGACTAAAATCCTCTGCAATTAACACTCGGCAATTGCGCAAGCTTAAATGCGTCAATGTGGCTGTGCCCTTGGACTGCTTTTCTTCACTGGGGTGCTGTAATAGCCAAATATCGACGTTATTGTCAATATTGCAGCTTAAACTGCAGATACATGTAACTAGCGGTCTATGACACCTTGTGCAATACTGTCGACTCATAACGCCTTTGCATTAATCACTATATATTTAAATTAGTGATTAACGTTAAAATAATAAAAGAAATCATTATAAACCCGAAATGCCCTTATGTTGAAGTTGTCTTTACCAATTACTCGTCAAGCTTGTACCCTGCCACTGATTATTTTCATCCTGGCGATAATGACTTTTTTTTTGCCCGACAATATCAGCGATTTGCTGATATACAACCGGCACAGCATTAACGATGGCGAGTTTTGGCGTTTGCTCACCGGGCATTTCGATCATACCAACTTTAACCACCTACTGTTAAATATTGCCGGGCTAAGTATGCTTTGGGCGTTGCATGGCGAGCATTACTCGTCAAAAAGCTATGCGGTTAATTTTTTATTCGCTGCAATCTTCTGTAGCTTAGGCATCTATTTCTTTGTGCCAGACATGATCCGTTATGTCGGTTTGTCGGGGGTTTTACACGGCATCTTTGTTTGGGGTGCTATTTGTGACATTCAAAAAGGCTGGAAGTCAGGTTACTTGTTATTGCTCGCTGTGTGGGGAAAAATTCTATATGAACAAGTATTTGGTGCAAGCGCCGATGTAGAAGCGATGATTAACGCCCGAGTCGCCATTGATGCGCATTTATGGGGTGCTATCGGCGGGTTGATTTATCCAGCTTGGGGGTTTATTAACAAACAGTTGAATAGAAAATAACGAAGTTATTTGGATATTTTTGATTGATGAAATGCGAAGTATGAAGAAAGAAGAAGTGGTCGGTCGTGAAGGATTGTATTCCGTACCTCCTGTACTACACCCTACGGGCCGTGCTTTGCACGTTCAAATTTGTTCCTGAAAAATTTGTGAACCTAAAAGTTCAAGCTTACTTTACCAACTTTGAAAAGTTGGTCGGTCGTGAAGGATTTGAACCTTCGACAAATTGGTTAAAAGCCAACTGCTCTACCAACTGAGCTAACGACCGACGATATACCTTGAGAGTTTTAGAATTTAAAACCAACTTTGAAAAGTTGGTCGGTCGTGAAGGATTTGAACCTTCGACAAATTGGTTAAAAGCCAACTGCTCTACCAACTGAGCTAACGACCGAATATAATTTCTAAATTTGCAATATTTACTTTTGACCAGCCTATTCATAAAGAAGAAAGTTGGTCGGTCGTGAAGGATTTGAACCTTCGACAAATTGGTTAAAAGCCAACTGCTCTACCAACTGAGCTAACGACCGACATATAAACTTTGCTTGATTAATTATTCAAATAATAGGAAGACATCCTAGAGAATAATTAATCTCACTAACTTCATAAAGAGGAAAGTAATCGGACATAGAGGTTTTAACCTTCGACCTATTTGGATATTAGCGTTAAAAGCCTCGGCTTTTACTTTTGATACCCTTACTAACTTCATAAAAAGAAAGTGGTCGGTCGTGAAGGATTTGAACCTTCGACAAATTGGTTAAAAGCCAACTGCTCTACCAACTGAGCTAACGACCGACATATTTTTTTGCGTTAAAGTTGGTGCCTCAACGCGGGGCATATAATACTGATAATAAATTTAAGTGCAACAACAATTTTCAGTTTTTTGAAAAAATAAGTTTGTCTGCATAAAAACCCACCAGATAGAGCAAGTTATCATCAATTCTTGTAATAAAATGTATTACAAGAAATTGATTTCAATTATAAACTTCCTAATCGAGATTTTGCTAACTGCGCGGCTGAAGAATCTGGGTATTCTTTAATTAAACGATTAAACACAGATTTCGCCTTACTCAGATCATTTTGTTTCTGTGCCACCATGCCAAGTTTTAGCATCGCATCACTACGCTTCGGTGAATTTTTAAAGTTATTAACGACAATGGAAAACTCATTGGCAGCAACCGTTAAATCACCTTTATTAAATAACAATTGCCCTAACCAATAATGCGCATTGGCAGAATAACTCGAATTTGGAAATTTGTTATTGAACGCTTTAAATTCAGTAATGGCGTTATCATAGCGTTTTTCTTTCAGCACCAAATTAACCGCATGATCATAAGCTTCGTTTTCATTAAGATTAGAAGAATAGTCCACATTGGCGGGTTTATCCGTTGAAATTGCTGGAACAACAGTTTTCACTGCAGCTAATCTGCGATCAATTTCCTGATAAAGCTCACGTTGACGCTGAAGGATCTGTTGTATGGCGTACGCTTGTTCTTCGGTAATACCCCGTAATTCGCTTATTTCGGTTTGCAACTCATCTATATGCAGTTGCATATCATTAAGCGCTCTATTACGACTCTGCAAAGTACGTTGTAGCTTTGCTATATCGTTGCTTGATGCGTTGTTAGCTATGGCGGGTGTGTATTGTTCGTTTATGTCTAAAACGGGGGCTGGTTCGGCTGCTAGCGCATTAAATGCACCAGCAGCAACCGCAAAACCCAAAATTAGTTTATACGATTTCATTAATTGTCCTAATCGATGGTAGTTACAGATTAGTATACAAGTACTGCACGACGGTTTTTCGCAAATGCTGAATCGCTGCGATCGCTAACAGCGGGCTTTTCTTCACCGTAACTAACCGTTTCAATTTGAGACGATGAAACACCTGAGTTCTCTAAATACTTTTGTACAGCCTGGGCACGACGTTCACCTAGGGCAATGTTGTATTCTGGTGTACCACGCTCATCGGCATGACCTTCGATCACAACACGAGTACTTGAGTTATTTGCTAAATATGCAGCATGCATGTCTAGTAACTCAGTCACTGATGAATCAAGTTTTGAGGTGTCAAAATCGAAATAGATAACATTAGACGATTGCAATTTCTCTTTTTCATCAGCTTTAATTTTCTCTAAACGAGCAACTTCTGCAGCGGCTGCAGTTTCAGCAGCTTGTTGTTCAACTTGTGCTTGTTCTACTGCTGCAGCTTCGTTTGCGGCAATTTGAGCATCTGCTTCTGTAGTATCATTTGAGCTACATGCTGCTAATGCCATTAATGGCAAAGCTACCGCAATGCTTTTTACTAGTTTATTTAAACGCATTATTTTTCCTTTGTTAATTTAAAAATTTTCAATTTATTGTAATTATAAATATGGTGACCATGCTGGTGCTTTAACTTGCCCATTTTTCGCTGGCAAAAGGGCCTTAAACCTACCATCAACAGAAACCAAACCAAGTACTTGGCGGTTACCACGCAAAGTACTATAAATGATCATGCCGCCATTGGGGGCAATACTTGGTGATTCGTCCAATCTGGTTTTCGTTAATACCTGTATCGGGTTCATCGAATCAAGCTCTTGCTTAGCAAGATGGTATTGTCCTTGTGTTCTATTAACCATCACTATCTGACGGCCGTCTGGCGTATATGAACCACCTAAATTCATTTCACCATCAAACGTTAATCGTCTCACTTTACCATCGGTTAAATTTACGCGATATAACTGTGGTTTACCACCCCGTTCTGAGGTAAATAGCAAAGATTTTCCATCAGGAGACCAATTTGGTTCAGTATCAATAGCACGATGGCGGGTAATGCGGCGCAATTTTTTCGTGGCAATGTTCATGGTATAAACTTCTGGGTTACCATCTTTTGATAACACCAGCGCCATGTTTTCACCATCCGGCGACCAACGAGGAGCGCCATTGATGCCTTTAAAGCTTGATAACACTTCCCGCTCTGCAGTATAAATATTTTGAATATAAATTTGTGCCTGGCGTTTTTCAAACGTTACATAAGATAACTTAGTACCATCTGGAGACCAGGTTGGTGACATTAGTGGTTCGGATGAGCTCAATAACACCTGCTCGTTATAACCGTCGTAATCGGCGAGCACTAATTGATACTTCTTAGCACCGCTGTCGCGCACGATCACGTAGGCAATTTTCGTTAAAAACGCGCCCCTGATTCCGGTTAGTTTTTCAAACACACTGTCAGAAATTTGATGCGCTTTCGGTCTGAATAAGCTTGTTGGAATGTATTGGTTCGGTTTTGAATTAATTAACACATGAGAGCTGTTTTGTACCAATTGACCGTTTTCTAAAGAGCTACCATTTGCATCTCTCATTTGTCCTTTGATCACATCAATTAACTTAAATGAAACCAGATAGTTATTAGGCGATGCTTGTTTTATCTCGCCCATGACTATGGCTTCTACACCTAAATCAGCCCAGGCCTGGTAGTTAATATCACTAACAGTGCTTGGTTGCTGTGGCATATTCATTGCGCTTATCGGGTTGAATTTACCGCTACGCAGTAAATCATCGCTGATCACTTTGGCAATATTTTCAGGTAACTGTTCACCGCCTTCATAGGTAAATGGCAATACTGCGATTGGACGAGCGGTATTCACGCCACCAGTGATCACTAATTCAAGCTCTGCATAGGCTTTACTCATAAAAGCGCTAATACAAATAACGCTGATAATAACTTTTTTAAACATAATAGCTGTTAAGGTTCCAATTATTGATATTCAGAATGGTAAGTTAAACTAATATCTCTTAGTTGTTCAAATACTTCCGGATCTTTCGATACTGGTAAGGTACCGGTTTTATTTACAGCTTTCACTGCTTCTTTACAAACGTAAGGGTCGCCCGCTCCCGATTGCACATTGATAACGAAACCACTACTGGCTAAGGTTACTTTTAACTTACATGACTTTCCTTTAAAGCTGGGATCATCAATAAAGTTGCGTTTAATCGCCTGCGTCATTAATGCCGCGTATTTATCAACTTCATTCATCACTTGTTGACTTCGGGCACTCGAACGAGCTTGCATTTCTTCTTGCATTTGTTGCTCTAGCAACCGCTCCTGCTCGGCACGCTCGGCTGCGGCTTTTTTGCGCTTGTCTTCTTCAAGTTTTTTACGGCGACGTTTTTCAGCCGAATCGGCAGCCGCTTTTTCTTCTTTAATTCGTTTTGCTTTCGCGTCGCTTGCCGCTTGTTCGGCTTGCTTGCGCTCTTGCTCTTTTTTCTTGCGAGTTTTCTCAGCGCTGGCCGCTTTGGCCTTGGATTTTTTCGCAGCAGCATCCGCTTTTTGCTTTTCGGCTTCTTTCTGCTTACGTTGTTTTTCTAAATTTTTAATACGTTCGGCTTCTTTTTGACGCTTTTTCTTCGCGTCATCAGCACGTTTTTCCAGTTCTTTAATTCGGTCTCGTTCACGTTTTGCGGCCGCTTCTTTTTGCTTTTTAAGCTTTTCCACTTGCTGCTTTAACTTGCTTTCATCAATCACCACCGCGTCAATCACCTGCATTTTCGGTTTTGCTTGTGGTCTTGCTTTTGGCGAAAAATCGGCATTCAGCATCAGCACTATGCCCATCACTAAATGGATAGCCACCGCGGCGCCGATGGCAATATAGTATTGTTGTTTCTGGTTTTTACCATCGGGTAAATAGGTAAATACCAGCATGCATTTGTTTACTAAACTGGCTATCGCGTTTTTAAATGCTCCAAACACTGCTTATTGCTCCGGCGACTCAGTCATCAAACCCACCGAAGGCGCACCTGCCTGCTGCAACAACACCATCAGTTGAATCACCGAATTATATGGCACATTCCCATCGCCATTAACCACTACCGGAGTCTCGGGGTCAACCAGCAAGCGTGCCTTTACTAACACGGCTAACTCATCGGGTGCCAACGCTTCAGACTTGCTGTCACCAACATTTAAATAGAACAACCCATCAGCATCAACACTGGCCACTAATGGCGTTTTAGAATCTTGCGGTAACGATTCAGAATCGGCTTTTGGTAAGTCAACCTTAACCCCTTGGGTGATCAGTGGCGCCGTAACCATAAAGATGATCAGTAACACCAACATCACATCGATATAAGGTACCACATTGATTTCAGCGACGCGTTTACGTTTAACTCGAACGTACATGCTTAATCCTATTTTTATCTACTAAGCTTGCTGGCGATTAGAAGCAAGCGCCTGGCGTTGTAATATGCTGGAAAACTCTTCCACAAAATTACCGTAACTGTTTTCGAGTCTCTCCACGCTGTGCGAGAAACGGTTAAATGCCATAACCGCAGGGATCGCGGCAAACAAGCCCATGGCCGTGGCGATAAGTGCCTCAGCAATACCTGGTGCTACCATAGCAAGTGTGGCTTGCTGTACGGCACCCAAAGCGATAAAGGAATTCATGATCCCCCAAACGGTGCCAAACAAACCAATGTAAGGACTGATTGAACCAACGGTGGCTAAAAATGAAAGGTGAGTTTCTAACTCGTCTACTTCTCGCGACAGCGCCACGCGCATGGCACGGTGAGTACCGTCTACTACCGCTTGCGGACTGGCATCAGGGCTTTTGCGAATGCGGGCAAACTCTTTAAAACCGGCAACAAACAAGCTCTCAATACCATCCACATTTTCCCTGGCACTGACTTCTTTGAATAAACGGCTTAAATCGGCGCCAGACCAAAATTTATCTTCGAACGTTTGTGATTGTACTTGCGCTTTGTTAATTGCTTTCGAACGTTGGATGATCATCGTCCAGGAAGCGATAGATAAGCCTAACAGGCAAAGCATTACGGCTTTTACCAATAAACTTGCTTGTAAAAATAACTCAAAAACCGAGAATTCAGCGTGCACTGGATAAAGCTCCTAAAATTTGTTCGGGGATAGCACAAGGTTTGGCACGTTCTAAATTGACACTGGCAACAAGCACTGAAACATTACATAAAACGTCTCCGTGTTGGTTTTCAATCACCTGTGAAAATACCAAACTGGCTTTCTTTAAATTTGTAATTGTTGTTGTTATGGTTAGCAAGTCATCTAGTTTGGCAGAAGCTTTGTTATCCATTTCAACTTTTCTGACCACAAAACCTAATTTTTGTTCAAGAAAAAATGATTGTTTTATGCCTAACGCTCTTAACCACTCGGTACGAGCTCGTTCGGCAAACTTTAAATAATTGGCGTAATAGACGATGCCACCGGCGTCGGTGTCTTCGTAGTAAACTCTGAGTTGATAGCTAAAGGCGTTATTATTATTTGTCATATTAGCAAAATGCTAGTGAATTAGTTTGAGTCGCAATCCCCTATATTACGCGAATTTTGGCTCCACACTCAAGGGAATATCAGCAATATCGGCTATTATTTTCATTAAATACCGGCAATGTAATCAAATGTTATTGGAATGTAACAAGTATAACTTGATCAGTTGAAACCTTTGGTTACAAATCATCTTAAATTACTCAGCTTTCACAGCTCGAACAATGCAATTTAATTTTTACTTTATGTTCAATAATCAGTAAGTTGATAACAATCATTTTAAAAGTTAAGTATTTAATGCAATTAACTGATATTCACGTAATCAAAAAAGCGAACGATTGGCTGAGCCAAAAAAAGCCCATTTGGCTGTGCACTATTTTAAATACCTATGGTTCAGCCCCTCGCCCTATCGGCTCAATTTTTGTTACCGATGGCGAAAAGCGCTACGGCTCAATTTCAGGTGGTTGTTTAGAAGATGTGTTTGTTGAAATGATCGCGCAAGGACAATTTCAGCTGCCCAGCCAAACCTTTATTTATGGTAAACATGGCACTGAACAAAACATAGTACGAGAGCTACCTTGTGGCGGCACCATCAAGTTACTGGTTGAAAAACTGTTACCTAGTGCAGAAAATAAGTCCCACATCCAACAATGGCTAAGTTTTGCCGAGGCACAGCAACCGTTTTACCGCGAAGTATTTTTAGATGAAGAGTTGCGAACTATTAGCCCTATTGGCCAACAAGCAACTGAGCAAATTATAACCACTGAGCAATCGATAACATTGGCTTACGCGCAAATTTATCGCTTGTTATTAATCGGGATTGGCCAGGTAACAGAACATGTGGCCCAACTCGGTTTACTTGCCGGGTTTGATGTTAAAGTGTGTGATATGCGTAAAGAACTCGCCAGCAGTTGGCGCTTTAACAAAGCCAATGGTGGGGTAGATGTCATATGGATGTCGCCAGATTTATTTATCGATAAATACGTCAATCACAGATCCGCCGTGTTAGCGTTAGCTCACGATCCCCGGATAGACGATGTCGCGCTTATGAACGTATTTGCCAGTGAGGCCTTTTATATCGGCGCTATGGGCTCGCAGCGTACCACGGATACTCGCAATGAAAGACTGCAACGAATTTGTGAATTAAGCGAACAACAACTAAGCCGTTTACATGCGCCAATAGGTTTGAATATCGGCAGTAAAACACCGGTAGAAATCGCCATTTCCACCCTCGCCGATATTATCCGGGTTCGCCACCAAATAAACAAAGAGCAATTATGAGTAATCATGTCGCGCTGGTATTAGCCGCCGGGTTTTCAAAGCGCTATGGCAGTGACAAACGTTTTAGTGGCGCTGACCAACCGATGATTTTGCAATGCTTAGATACGATTTGCGCACACTATGAACATGTATTTGTTGTCCATCGCCATCAAGATAGCGATCTAATAGACTTAATCCAATCTATGCATAAACATAAGCAAATCACATTAATACCCGCTCCAGAAAACAATATTGGTATAGGGACCAGTATCGCAACCGGAGTAAGAAAAATTGAACAATCAATGACTACCATAGGCAGCATAAGCATTTTTTTAGCGGACATGCCATTTATCGAATTTGAATCTATAAACGCAGTGATAAAACGTGCGAACAAAAACTGTATCGTAAGGCCCGTATTTAACCATCAGGCTGGTCACCCTGTTTGTTTTGGAAAATCCTTTTTATCCTCATTAAAATCGTTATCTGGCGATAACGGCGCAATGAGTATCATAAAAAATAATCGCCCGGCCCTCATTGAAATTGAGGTAAACGATGAAGGTGTTATAGCAGATATTGATTTGTCAGAGCATTGGCCATCACCACAAGAATGAAGATGAGTGAGTTATTGCGACAACCGCTTTTTGCTAATCGGCGATAATTGTTAAATCACCAAAATGTCATTCCTATTTACAACTAGATCGAGTTACTTTTAAAAACAAAAAAAGCAAGGCTAATAGCCTTGCTCTTTATTCTAAATTCTTAATGCTTTTGGTTGGTAATCCAACCTAGCGATTAATTATAAAGGTTTAATGTTCTCTGCTTGAGGGCCTTTTTGACCTTCAGTTACAGTGAACTCAACTTTTTGACCTTCAGTTAAAGTTTTGAAGCCGTCAGCAACGATTGAACGGAAGTGAGCAAAAACGTCAGGACCATTTTCTTGTTCGATAAAACCAAAACCTTTAGCTTCGTTGAACCATTTAACTGTACCAGTAGTAGTGTTAGACATAATAATATCCTATTTAATATAAAAGTAATTTAAGCCTTTTTATAAAAGGCCAAGATGTTGGAAGCAAACTATCAAATATCAAACAGGCAGAAGTTTTTGGTAAAACATCAACTTGGTGCACATAAATAAAGGTCGAACTTTCAAACTGCGGGGATTATATACTAATTAGTTTTTTAATCTAGGCTTTTATGGTAAATATTTATTAAGCTTTGCTGCAAGGCAAGCACTAAGCCAACCGGCTAGTGTAAGGTAAATTAAAGTTACACTAGCCGGTTGGCTTAAGTTGTGCCTGGTGGTGAAATTGAATTAAAAACAAGCCTAAGGGTGTTTATCGACAACTTTTAACTTACCAACAAGTTCTGATAGTTAAGAGGATGACCGTTTCCTATTGCTTGGCTTGGATGGTTAAACCTTTTAAAAAAGCGTTTAAGACTTCATCGCTACACTTTCTATAATGCTTGTTATTGGCGTTTCTGAACAGTGCACTTAATTCATATTTCGTTAAGCTGAGCTCTGCTAATTCAATTATGGCTAAAACTTCATCGGCTTTTAACGATAACGCTATTTTTAGTTTATTGAAAATGAGGTTATTGTTTAGTGCTAGTTCAGCTTCTTGTTGAGGACCATCCTTTTTCCCCCTTTTTTCTCTAATGAAACCATTTAAAAAGCTAGCCAATTCGACATCGAGTAACTCTTGATAAGCAGGATCATCTTTTTCTTTAAAAAAATTCACCAATTGTTCTGCATTAATAGTGCATTGGTTTAACGCAAATACAGATCGTATTTTTTCATCATTTAAGTCAAAAATATTACTAACACGACGAAGAATATCATTATTTATCATTAATCAGCCTAAAATAAAAGTTGCTCTGAAAGTTATTTTCAAAGGATTTGTATAGTATAACCGACTCACCGCATATTAAACTGAAAAGTTGATATACCAGCAATGAAGAAAAAGAATTACAAAGAAATAAGCCACCCACAGTAATTCAAATGAAAGTTACCAATACTCTTTTATCAGGGTTATTTTACCATCGTTAAACTCAAACAGACGCATTAATGGCTTTTTATCAATCTCAGTAGCTCCATTCATTTCAGTTGTCGATACATAGGTAATTGAAATTGCGTTTAGGCCGCTCTAAAACACTTGCACAAAGCTGATCATCAGCCTTAAGGTAATTTCTGCATTCAACGATACTGGTTGCATTTGCTAAGAAACAAGCGCAGAGCCGTTATCTCCAGCAGCGCAGATTTCGGCTGAACGAGCCGTATAATTTTCTAAATTAATGCTGGCGTTATAATCGCGACATTTCGAATTTCCACAAGCACATTGGTATGTTCGCTGGGACAGTGCCAAATCACTGTTC
>MAAC01017862.1_pt1 | contig 36289 bp, 31 predicted proteins | sample 1115981 | NCBI WGS metagenome assembly MAAC01 (sample SAMN04961126, study PRJNA320927) | seawater metagenome | isolation source: sample BD02T64 sea water enriched with oil for 64 days | place: USA:Gulf of Mexico | collected 2013-07-27 | reverse complement strand
GATGGCAATGCAGTTGCAATCGGAGCCTACCTAAGTAGTGGTGGTGGTCGTGCAAAAGTTTATACTTGGGACGGAAATGACTGGGTACAAAAGGGAATTGCTATCCAAGGTGAAGAAAACGGTGATAATTCTGGGTATTCTGTGAGTATCGATGCTCTTGGAAATAATATTGTTATTGGATCTCCTGATAATGCTGGAAATGGATTTCGCAGTGGTCATGTTAGGATTTATTCATGGAATGGTTCAGCATGGATACAGAAGGGAATTGATATAGATGGATTAGAGAATGATCAACTTGGGTGGACGGTTAGTATTAGTTCAGATGGAAATGTTATTGCCTGTGGGGCTCGAGGAAATGGCCAATTTGACCCAAACAACTATGAAGGCTATGTAAAAGTGTACACCTGGGACGGTTCTGTTTGGACACCAACTGGATCTACTATTGACCAAAGTACTTTTGGTGTACTCTCGACCGATATCAGCTCCAATGGAAATACTTTAGTTCTTGGTATTCCAGTGAAAAATGGGCCAATCCCTAATACAACTTATGCAGGTAAAGCAAGAGTGTATCAATTTGATACCACAATGGCCATAACCGATCTAAATTTTGAAAATAAAGTAACGGTATATCCCAATCCAACAAATGGTAAATTTAGGGTACACGGCTCAACAGGGGAATTAAAAATCTATACTGTTTTAGGGGAATTAATTTATACCCAAAGTAATGTGGATGAGGAAACTTTTATCGATATTTCCAATCAATCTAACGGTTTATTTTTTCTGAATATCATAGATGACCAACGTACTATAACTACAAAAGTTCTGATACAAAAGTAAAGTCCGAAGTAGACTTTTTTATTGTATATTTATCACAGCCCCAACTCGATTGCCCTTGGCAATTGGTTTGGGGATTTATTTATTAAAACACCTAACAAAATAAATACTTGGAAGTACTTCGAATCAAATTTTCTGTTTCGACTGTTGCTTAATTATTATGGTCTAGCTTTTCGATCCATATAATAACGCTGTTTACCGAACGATTCATTCCAACCTTGTACGTATAGTTTTCCCAACCAGAATACGAGCCATTTCCTTCTGTCTGTTTGTATCCGGCATAATAAAGTGCTGCTCGTAAGAAGCTTTCAATTTCCAGCATGTTCTGTGGTGTCAGATTAACGATTTCGAAAGTCACTTCAATGTCAAACCTGTACTCCTCATTTGGATAAGAAGTCTGTTTATAAGTTTCGTATACGAGTATTTTTCCATGCAGTAAAGGTTCCTTGTACGACTTAATTAATTTTTCTCCTTCTTCTTTTACAACAAGTTCCTCCCCACTTGCTCGTTCCGCCTCAAATTCACTCAGGGTTAGCCTGGCCGTTTTCTCTAAATCCTCAAACAATTCTTCCACATCAGCTGGGTAGTAAAAATCAGCATTTCCATAATCCTGCGCATTTGTAAGGGCTATATTCGTTATTATAATTATGGCAATCAGTTTAATTTTTTTCATCGTCAAATATAGAGAATTTTCCCACTGTTATTATTAAAAATCTGATTGGAAAAACAATATAAATGCGTTTTACTACAAGGTGAAGTTCCTTGCTTTAAAATTTCCTATAAACTTCTATATATTTTAGAATATTCTTTCACAGAGCAATAAAGTACGTTTACATATTAAAATTTTTAAATAGTTAGCATATCAGCAACTTTGTTTTGAATTTAAAAAAACTTAGATCTTGAAACGTATTGTTTTATTCCTTTTATTATTATTATTATTATTTATAAATGTCTCAGCTTCTGCTCAAAAAAAAACATTAAAAGGTATTGTAATTGATTCCTTTTCTAAAGAAACAATTTCTTTTGCTACCATTGCAATTTATAATAATTTAGAATTAGTCAATGGTGTGTCTGCTGATGAAAATGGAAAATTTCAGTTTAACAAAAACCAAGTATTTACACATCTTGAAATTAGTTTTATTGGTTACCGAACATTACGTTTGAACTTATCTAAAATTAATAATCAAAAGGAACTGACTATAGCTCTAGAAATAGATGTTACTATTTTAGACGAAATAATTGTTAAAGGAAAACGAACAACAACTCAACTTAAAATTGACAGGAAAATTTATAATTTAGGAAGCGACATACAACAAGCTGGAGTAAATGCATTAGAGTCTTTTGATCAAATTCCAGAAGTACAAACTGATATTACTACAGGAACCGTTTCTTTACGAGGCAGTACTAATGTTCGAATTTTAGTAAATGGCAAACCTACCTCATTAAGTGCTACTGAATTATTACAACAAATTCCTGCTTCTTCTATTAACCGAGTAGAAATCATCACATCTCCATCAGCTAAACATAGTGCAGATGGGCTTTCTGGCATTATCAATATTATTTTAAATAAAAATAATAATTTGGGGTTGAATTTAGGATTAAACACAGCCTTAGGTACCAAACGATATAATTTTGGAATTAATGGAAATTATAATTTTTCATCCCTGAATTTTCGATTGAATGCATCAAAGTCAAATAGTAAAGAGACAAACAATCAGACTATAAATCGTCAGTTTAGTAATGGCGATACCGAAAGTATTTTTACACCTTATAATTTTGATGGTTCTGTATATAAAATTGCGTCTGGACTGGATTTTTATATTAAAAATAACCACGAATTTTCTTTTGAAGTTGATTATACAGATGACTCGCATAAATATGAAAACAAATCAAAATATTTTAATGTAACCGGGCGTGATGATTACGAATATTTAAGAGAGAACAGTCATTTTCATTACATAACAATTTTTAATGCAAACTATAGATTGAAATTTGATAACGACTTACACTTTTTAGAATTGGATTATAATATAAATAGTAGCAATAGTAATTATCCAATTACAGATTATGAAGACAATACACTTCTTTTTAATCAGTTTTTAACGGAGGATTTTGTATTACAATCTTTGGCATTGGACTACTCCTTTACAATCAATGACAAGTTAATTATTGAAACAGGATTATCTAATAACACACAAACATTAGAAAGTCAAAATTCAGTTAGTCCCGTAGATGATATTACAACTAGTAATAAGTTTGAATATGATGAATCCCTACTGGGATTATATGGATTCGGAAAATATTCTTTGGGTAAAATTAAATTACAAGTTGGATTGCGTTATGAATATTTCACATCAAATTCAAAAAGTAAGACGAACAATTTCAAAACATCACAAAAGTTCTCAAACCTATTTCCTTCGGTACATTTATCCTATCCATTAAATAATGAAAACACATTAAATATAGGGTATAGTAAGCGTGTTTCAAGACCAAATTTTCATCATATAAATGCCTATCAAATTGTAAGCCCTCTTTATATTTGGGAATATAATCCAGATATAACACCAGAGTTAAGTGATAATATTGAGTTTAGTTATCAGAAAAGTACCAAAGGATTCAATTTAGGAATTACTAGCTTTTATCGCCATAGAAAAAACGTGATTTTATGGACAGAATCTTCAGAAAATGGAATGCAGGTATTTCGTTATGAAAACTCAGGAACATTTAATTCTTATGGTTTTGAAACAACAGTAAGATATAAATTAGCAACTTTTTGGGATTCAGGACTTACCGCCAATTATTATTTTACCAATATCGACCAAAGTACAGCAGTTACTTGGGATAGAACATATTCTTCTAACATTCAGCTTAAAAATACATTTGATATTGGCAAAAATTTCACAGCAGATGTTTCGTATATTTATTCGCCGAAACGACAAGGTTCCTTTAGCTATGTAAATGCTAGAAATAGATTGGATTTTGCTTTGAATGGGCAGTTTTTAAAGAATAAACTCTCTGCTAGTTTGCGAGTTGTTGATGTTTTTAATAGCAATATTTTGAACAGAACTAGTAAAACAGATCATCTGATTCAACATACTGTTTGGGATATACAATCGCAAACCTTGAATTTTTTATTCAGTTTAAATTATAAATTGTTTGAAAACAAAATGAGATACAGAAGTAGAAAAGACAGGGAATATAATGAAACTCCCATGGATTAAGTTATACAAAAATGGCAAAATACATATTTAAAGAGAGCACATTACTTAAAAAATTTGAGTCAAGAGAACCATTATTACATATTAGTTTTTGGGTCATCTATTTGCTATTTCCGTTTATAAAAACTATTGGCAGAAATACATCCTATCATTTTTATAGTGAACTGAATGATTTACTTTTTGGGATGTTTGTTTTTTATATATCCTACCTTTTCTTTTTTCGGTATCATAAAAAATTACGCAATGCAATACTATTGCTTCTCCTTTTTTGCGCTGTAGGTTATTTAAATTTAAAAGTTCATAATTGGTTATTTAAAGGCACACATTCAGCATCTTTTTTAAGTTATTATGCTATAGGTTATATATCTACCTATACAATCTTATCTTTATTTGCTTATGTAATTTACTCCATAAAAGAGTTGTACAGAAAGCAAGCCGCTTTAGAAGATGCCAATATAAAGAAACAGCAAGCTGAATTGTCTGGGTTAAAATCCCAAATTAATCCACATTTTCTGTTCAATACTTTAAATACCATTTATGCTAGCGCATTAAAAAAAGAAGATAAAACTGCAGAAATGATTTTAAAATTATCAGATAATTTTAGATATTTTTTACACGAAGGTCAGAATGAATACGTTTCTTTAAAAAAAGAAATCACGCATTTAAAAAATTATATCAGTTTACAAGAAGAACGACTTACAGATAAAATAAACATTAATTTTACAATAGATATCGATAATTACGAACAAGATATTGCACCCCTGTTATTAATTTCATTTGTAGAGAACGCCTTTAAATATACCAGTCTATTAGGAAGTTCACATCATATTATAAAATTCAGAATTACATTAAAAGACAATCTATTTACCTTTTATTGTGAAAATCCTTTTAATGAAAATGCAAAAAAAGAAATTGACACCAACTGGAAAGAAAGCGGTATTGGAATTGCCAATACCAAAAAACGATTAGAATATTTATATCCTAATAAACATCAAATGCAAACTATTGAAGAAAACGAACTCTTTAAAGTTACACTCCAAATTCAACTATGATACATTGTTTAATTTTAGAAGATGAAAAACCAGCACAAGAAGTGTTGCAAAGTTATATTGACAAAACTCCTTTTCTAGATTGTATTGGTGTCTATGAAAATGGATTGGTTATTCCTCAAGACAAATTAGAGCAAGCTGATATTTTATTTCTCGATATTCAATTACCTGAATTAAACGGATTGTCTTATTTAAAAACAATTTCCAACCCACCAAAAGTTATTGTTACCACGGCATATTCTAATTACGCTATTGATGCCTTTGAAGAAGCTGTCGTGGATTATTTATTAAAACCATTTTCTTTTGATCGTTTTTTTAAGGCAGTAAATAGAGTTAGAAATAATGTAGTTCATCAAAAAGAAGAGATGGATAAAAGTCTATTTCTATATTCAGATAAAACTTTGTACAACATACATATGGATGATGTCTTGTTTTTAAAAGCAGAAATTGATTATGTAAAAGTTGTCACTAAAGAAAAAAGTATTTTAATTTTGGATAGCTTACGTGACTGGAATGAAAAATTGCAGAATTTTAAATTCATACAAGTTCACCGTTCCTATATTATAAACATTGACAAGGTTACTAAAATTCATGGAAATCAAGTTTTTATAGAAGACACCGTAATTCCTATAGGTAAAACTTATAAGGAGGGATTTATAAAAAAAATTAAATGATGGTTTTGAAATCAAACGGAACGAAATAAAAAAGTCTAACAATACCATTTCATATTCTTGCTGCATATACTTTAGAAAAACTAGTCCAACACTCCCCAGCTTTTTATACCCCTTTAGGTGCCTTTTGTAAAGCTTCCCTTTTTTATTGTATATTTATCACAGTCCCCTACTCGATTGCATTTTGCAATTAGTTTGGGGATTTTTTTATTTACTAAGGAAACCGAAAATTACGTTGATTGCGAAACAGGAAGAGTAAATGTTACTTTTCCAATGACACAACAAGTTGAAACACTTTTAAAACCACCAACTATGAAAAATATAATTATAACATTTGTTTTTACCGCAATTTTGGTTTCTTGTAATACAGGGGATAAAACTAAAAATACGAACCTAAAATCAACGGAAAGTGAAACAGAAGTAATCGACAGTGTATCGAAAGAAATACAAGAACACTTTAAGGCAATTGATTCAGACGAAGCTTTAATCGCCACTGCATTAATGGCAGCTCCAAAAGAAAGCAGAAAGGGATGTAAAGTCATTGGCTACAATATGGCTGGGGAATTTGTCACCTTGAAAGAAGGAAATAATGAATTTATTTGTCTGGCGGATAATCCTACCCAGGATGGATTTAATGCCGCTTGTTATCACAAAGACCTGGAAGCCTTTATGGCAAGAGGAAGAGCATTGAGATCGGAAGGGAAGACTTCAAAAGAAATATTTAATATCCGTGAGGAAGAAGTGAAGTCTGGTAAACTTGTCATGGGAAAATCTGGATCGACATTACATATATATTATGGATCAGACACCCTATATGATCCTGAAACCTCTGTAGTTGCAAGGGCTCAATACCGCTATGTAGTTTATATGCCCTGGGCTACTTCTGAATCTACCGGTTTACCAGATGTACCCATGGCGCCAAATCATCCCTGGATCATGAACCCTGGTACCCATAAGGCGCACATTATGTTCACACCTTTAAAAGAGGATAGAGACTAAGGTAATGAATTAGACAGAATCACTAAAAAAAATGTAAACCCATGAAAACAATCCCTATTTTACTCACAATTAACTAAAACAAATTAACTAAAACAAATTAACTAAATATTTTGCGGCACTTATTCCTCTATCGGTGTCATAAATATTTCCGGGTAAATATTGTTATTTATCGGAAAGCAGAATTCAATACTCTTGCAAAAGTCCTATGCTGCCTCCTCATTTCCATACTTTGGAGCTTTTCTCTGCGCCTGTTTTTCGATTACTACTGTTTGTTCTCCACTTTTAAGGTTTAATAATTGCTCGATTATTTCGATTTTATTTTGTCTGAAAACAGTTTTATTATTTTCATTGTTTTCGATAATTGCCAATAACAATTTACGGCTTGCGTTGTCATATTCATCTAATAAAAGTCTTTTTGCATAATACTTTTTGCCATTGAAAATGCCGTACTGCTCTGTTATTTTAAGTGTCATAATTTAAAAGTTTAAATATTATTACTAACAATTGTTTAGTTCTCTATTTTATCGGGGTTTCGATATCCTGGATTATCTTTATACCAATCTTCATAATCGAATCCACCAGAAGTGGCCCATTGATTGAAAAAGTTATAAGCTTCATTTATAGGAATGTTTTCTTTAGGCACTTTAAAATCGTGAATTACACTAATTGCCCAAGGAAATCCATTACTACTAAGATAGTTACCATCTTCATCATGATTAACCCCATTTATTTCAAAGTTTATTACACCTAATGATGTGGTATGCATATTAGGTAAATGAACCTCTTTTTCTCTTATTTTATTTATTATCATAAAGGGATTAAATGGAGCAGCGCCTAAATCATTGGCACTAATTGGCGAAGTAAGTTTAACAGAAATAGTGAATTCGTTATTTAGTATAGAATTAGGATCATCAAATAGTATTATTACTGCATTATCCTGACCTATTTCAGTGCCGTTTCCATTTTGGTTAATATAATTTTGTTCCAAAACATTCCCTGAAACACTTTCTATTTGGGAAGGTAATAATGTTTCTATTTCTATACCAAAACCATTAATATAACTACCTCTAATGGATTTTACATTGATAATAAAATCTAATTGAACTACTAAATTTTGAGCATTTAAAACTGCGATAATACGATAGTTAACTGCAAGGTCGTTAAAGTCATAGTCCCCAACTGAAGGCCATAAATCTTCAAAAGCAACAGTTCCCATTCCGTATCTACTTGGAGTAAAAACCTCAAAAGCTTTATTTGGGTCTTCTGGATAACTATCATCTCTGTCTAAAATTCCATCTCCATCTGTATCAGTTTCATTATTAATTTCAGAAAACACTCTAAAAGTTGTTAAATCATTAATAGTTCTGCCTAAATCAGTATTATTCCCGGCGCTTATTCCATATTGATACTGCCAGCCACCGGTTTGTGTATCCATTATAATCAAATCTGAGCTACTAGCATTATTAGCAAGCCATAACTCCTGGTTTGAATCGAAAGTCATAGATGTAGGCTGAAAAGGTAAATTATCTGCGCTAATCCTAGTACTTTGATAATCGTTGTTTATATCTAATTCCAATCTATATAAACCGGAAAATGTACATAAAAACAAGGTGCCATCTTCTGAAAAAGCTAGATCACCTCCGTTAGTATTATGCAAGCCAATAATATTCCATACATTTAAGTTGGCTCCATTTGTTGGGTCAAACGTGTATAATTTGTCATTTTTTGAGAAATACAGTAATCCATCTGAAACATTATAATCTAATCTTGGCCCCCCTATACCAAGGTTTGCAATAATTTCCCAAGTGTCGTTTTCTAGATAATATTTCATTAAAGGATAGGGACTACTTCTTCCAATAGAATAAAGTGTTTTATTTTCTTGATCAATAGCGCAAGTCCAACTTCCCATGGGCATATCAGATAAATAAGTAAGATCACCTGATAGTGGATCGACTTGAAAAAGTTCAGCAGAACCATTTACGCAATATAAATAGTCATTAACGTCATTTATTATGGCAGACCTTAGGCTTGTACTATTACCGTTATATGCAAAATTAACTTCTTGGTTAACAATGTTTTCAATTGAAGATGTGAAGTTAAAATTGTCATTCCTACGAATATATAATTTGTTACAAAATTTAGGGATGTTAATGGATTGGCTTAATACTCCATTGCTTGGAACGCCTGAAAAAATTAATTTATTTAATACATCCGTTTTGTAAACTGCCTCTGTGACTATTTCTCCAGACTGATTTTCAAATGTTTCATATCCTGCAAAATATAGATCTTCCACATAGGCATGAATATCATATCGGACATAGTCAGCAAAATCATTTATTGTAACCTTAACTTCTCGATAAGTACTAAAGTCAAATCCATCAGGTATATGTATTGTTTCTGTGGTCTCTTCTTCTGTAGTGTAATCTTCAATATCAGGAATCACACATGAGTTGATTAATAGTGCAAGAAAGCAAATCTTTATAAAAATAAATCTTGGAGAATTCATATTATGGGTTTCTTAAGTATTAAAAAAAATAGTTTTAAGTGTATATGTTAAAATCGAAGTTACTGTCTTAAGTATTAAAAAAATGTAATTTTCTTTAAGTAACATTAGGGCTTAGATAGATTGCTTATTTATATAGATGAATTGAGTTATAACAATTGATTATTTATCCTTGTATTAGACTTTAGACCTTGAGATTTAGTTGGGGGTATAATCACATCAACTAATTCAGTAATTATGTCAAAATGACCTTCAAGATTTCCCTTATTATAAGATAAATTCCCAAAGTAATATTTTGCCCCAGTAAGGGATACAATACAAATTCCAGTTATACCTAAAATTCCTCCAATAGCTTTTCTCCTTTTCATAATTATCAGTGGGTTTATATCTCTTAATTTTATAGGGTATCATTAATAAAATTATGTTTCTTACCTTTAATTTCTTTTAAATAATCTAGCAAAGAAAATAGGCTTCGAAAAAGTGTTTTTTTAATTTTTCCCTTTTGAAAAACACTATAATAATTTTTATTAATAAAATCTTGATTTTTATTTATTGCTTTAATTATATCATTCAATTCTTCATTTTTTATATTCAACAAATTTGCATTTACGTATCCTATGTGATTAATATTAAATTGATCAATCATATATCTAGTTCCAGCTCTTATTGCTGAAGTTTCTGATTTAAATTTTTTTATGTCAACAACAGAAACATTGTTGCAATGCTCTTTTATTTCTTTTAAAACACTGTAAGTGAAATCCTTGCTGTCATTATTTACTAAGCAAAATTCAATAGTACTGGCTTTGTTTGAATGCTCAATGAAAAAATCTTTATCAATCTTTTTTTCATAGTTGTGAAATATGATTATGATTGCTGTTTTCATTGCTTTGTGTTATAAGATGTTTTTTTAATTATTTTAATTTGATATAACTGTAAATATTTGATATAGATTATTCTTTAAGTTAAGCCGCTCTTTTAGCTCGTTCCCAATTAACAGATTGGTTATTTTTTAGGTAACGTAAAAACCCTAATACAACAGAGAGGTTCATAATAAAAAAATAATAGGGTACAAATAGAATTTTTATTCTTGTAGATCTATTTTCTAAAAACCATCCAACTAATGCAGCCACATAAAAAAATAGTTGTAGCCAAAATAAAATTGAGTAAAGTCCAAAAAACAAAGCCCCTTCATTAATAGCTATTACTGTTAAAATAGGTATTAAAAGAATTAAGCACAATGGTGTTAAGGTCCAACGAAGAACTCGATGAGAGAAATACTGAAATGAAAGTGTTTTGTACTTAAAAATATTTAGTAAAGAACGTAACCTTATTACTGATTGTATACCGCCTGCTGCAATTCGTATTTTTCGTTTTAATTCTTCTTTAACATTTGCTGAAGCAGTTTCAATAGCAAACGCTTTTGGATCATATTGTATAGTGTATCCCTTTTGAGCTACCCTTAATGATATTATAAAATCATCAAGTAATGTGTCTTTTTCAACTTCTTTATAAAGTTCTGTTCTAATAGCAAACAACTCTCCTGCAGCCCCAACAACTGAATATAATTCCGCATCCCATTTTTTTAGTGTTGATTCGTATTTCCAATATAAACCTTCGCCTGCACCAGAAGCTGTATCTTTATATTTATTTAAAATGCGCTTTTCTCCTGAAACACAACCCACCTTTTCATTTTTAAAACATCGGACTAAATATTTAATAGAATCCTTTCCTAATAAAGTGTTGGCATCACTAAATATTACAATAGGGGTATTAACCATTGGCATCACCCTGTTCATTGCATTGATCTTTCCTTTACGCTGGGTTTTATGAAATACTTTTACATTATCATATTCTTCCAATTTAACATTTGTACCATCATCTGAACCATCGGTTACCCAGTAGATTTTGAGTTTATCTTTTGGGTAATTTAACTCCATGGTATTTTTCATTTTCTGATCTACATAATCTTTTTCGTTATATGCAGGTATAAATAATGTTACTTCTGGTTTATAGAAAGGGTTTTTTATTACTTTATTTTTCTTGAAAAATCGTTTAATTTTTATAAGAATAAATAAAACTAGCCCATAACCAAGGTAAGTATAGATTACTGTAAACAATAAAGTCCAAAAAAGTAGTTTTAAAAGTTCCATAAGTTTAGTTTTTAATTATTATCCATGTTTTGGTTTCGAAATCATATTGTTTTACTATTCTGGCTGGATTTCCTGCTGCCACTGAATATTCAGGAATGTTCTTAGTAACTACACTTCCCCCTGCAACAACGGAATGCTTTCCTATAGTTACCCCAGGGAGTATAACCACATTTGCCCCTATCCATGATTCATCTTTTATCTCTATTGGTTTTGTTGATACGCCTTGTGCATGTATTGGAATATCTATATCTGTATAATTATGATTCAATCCCGACAGCACTACATTTTGAGCAAGTCTTACATCGTTACCAATTTTAGCAGGTCCAATAATGGTGTTACTTAAACCAATCCGTGTTCGATCTCCAATAATCACGTCACCAACCCCGTTGTTTATAGCCGTAAAATCCTCAATAGTAGATTTTTCACCAAGATCAAATTTATTCCAAGGCACAACATCTAGTCTTGTACGCCTTCTTATACAAGACCCTTTACCCTTTTTATGAAGTAATGGATTTACCATCCACTTAATCCACCATCTTGGTCTTGCTTGATTTGGAATTACAATAGACCAATGTGCTAATCGTTTTAAGGATTCGTTTGATTTAATTTTTGAAACTAACTCCATGACATTTTATTTTTAGTTGATTTTTTAATTGCTTTATATATCTCGCGTACGTTTTTTTCCCAAGTGTGGCTTTTAGCAAACTTGATGCGTTCTTTTGCTTTACTTTCTGAATGTTCATTTAAAGCGTTTTCAATTAAGGTTACATAGTCATCTTTTGTTTTACCTAGATAAACATATTGACTAAACATCTCCATAGCTTTTGTTTGTGTCGCTACGACAGGTTTTCCCATAGCTAAGTATTCATCAATTTTTCGAGGATAGTTGCCTATGGTAACATCATTAACCACTTGAGGGTTTATTGAAATATCAAATCCTTTTATATATGCAGGAAGGTCTTGGCTGTCTTTAGAACCTAGAAAGAATATGTTGGGTAGCTTGTGTAATCCCGAGTTTTTAAATTTTTCATCTTCTGGACCAACCAAAACTATACTCCAATCCGGTTTTTGTTTTGCTATGTACTCTAACAAATCAATATCAAGTCTTATCGTTGTTAGTGAACCAACATAACCTATCACAGGCGACGGAATGTCCTTGAACTCATTTGGAATTTTAATGCAGTTTTCTTCATCATTGAACATCTCGATATCGCAACCTTGCCCAACCATGATGCTATTTTTATTAAATTGAGAACCATATTCAGCAAAAAAAGTAGAGTTATTTAAAATGACGTCAGCTTGTTTTATTAAACTTGGTTCTATGGCCTCTCCATGTTTTTTCCAATAAGGCACTTTAATCAAATAATCCCTTATATAATAAGCGTATATATTTGGCTGAAGAAACTCTTTTAAATGAAGTCCAAGAAACATAGAGCTGTCATTAAACAAGGTGTAATCTGAAAAACCTAAACGGTTAGTAGCCGACTTAATGTTCTTTGCTAATAATTTAGAATTATACTTATTAAGTATTTTGAAAATAGTGTGGGAACCAATCCAATTTATAGATTCAATGGTGTCTTTAGGGTATAAGTTCCAAAGATTATCCCCAATTTGCTCTAAATCGGGTTTTTGTCCTTTAGCAATACAGATACGCTTTTGGATTCTTTCAGTGTTTTCTTGTTTTAATCGAGTAATTCTATCCATAGGTGGATTTACATATAAAACACGATTTTCTTTAGCAAATTCTAGTGCTATGTTTTTACAATTGCTTCCTATCTCTATGTCCCAAGGTTGGATGCTTATAATCACAATATCTTTATCTTTTATCATATCTCTTAATTTTTTTCCTCTTGGTAAAGTTGTTTATATGTTTCTAACACTTGTTTTGCCATAGTAAGCCATGAGTACTGTTTATAGTGCTTTAGTCCTTTTTGAATAAGTTCATTCCTATAGTTCGCATTAGAAATTATTTTTATAATTCCGTTACTAATTTCTTCAGTTTTATAAGGGTCTATTAAATGAGCTGCCTCGCCAGCAACTTCTGACATGGAAGATGTATTTGATGTAATTACCGGAACCCCACAGGCCATAGCTTCAATAATTGGAATCCCAAATCCTTCTCGTAATGAAGGAAATAAGAACAGTTCGGCCTGACTATAAAATACTGGTAAATCTCCATCAGACACGTATGAAGGTAAAATGAGGTGCTTGAAAAGACTAGAATCAACTTTTTCGCCTAAAATGGTTTTTAAATCAGTGTCTTTACAACCAAGCATTACCAATTTATAATCAGCATTCGTTTTATTTAAGAAATCCTTAAATGCCATTAAAACCCTTTTAGTGTTCTTTCTCGGATCTTTATTAGCAATGTGCAACAGATAATGTTCTGGCAATTCATACCTGGCTTTTACATTGGCCAAATGGGTGCTATCTATTTTTGCTGTAAATTGTTGACTCACGCCATTATAAATGGATTGAATATTCTTATTTCTTAGCTTAAAAAAGCTGGTAATATTTTCCTTCTCATAATTTGAAACTGTTATAAGGCGCTTGCTCTTTTTTACCACACCATTAACAATTATTCTTCTATATAGATTCCCAAATTTTTGATATAGAGACGCACTACTTTTAAATAGCTTTATCAAACTCTCCTCCATATAAATTATGTCATGAAGTGTAGTAACCAGAGATATGTTGGCTAATAATGGCGCTGTATTACTAGTACAATGAAGGATGTCACAATTATATGCTTTAGCAAATTTCGGTAATTTGTATTGCTCCCACAATGGATAAGGACCGCCGGAAATTTCTACAATGGTAAAATTTGAAGTGTTTGAAATTGCAGATTTATCTTGGTCAGGCTTCACAAAAATGAAGTAATCATTATCCTTGTCAATCGTCTGTAAATTTTTAATCAATTCAAGCGCCACTCTATCCATACCATGCTTATGAGGGCGAAATAATCTTTGGGCTTCTATTCCTATTCTCATCATTCTTTAGTTTTCAGTTGCACCATGAGTGGTGTGAATAAAATTTTTGTTTGCTCCTTTAAGTTTAAAAAGCAATAGAGCCATTCTTATAAAAGCTGACGGAAGCGAAAGCATTGCTTTTAAAGTTCCTGTATTGTAAAATGATTTTGGAATTGCTAATAAAAAAGACGCAATTGTAACTATTAGGTTTACAAGCCAGAAATAGACATTCACGTTCGGCTTCGTGTTTAACACAAAAACCATTATGCTATAGATTAAAGCAATTGAAAACGTAATTCCTAAAAGCAAAATTCTTGGTGGGATTATCATTTGGCATACCTTATCAAAGAAATTAATATTTCTATTTAATAAAAGTTCTTTCCACCCCCGTCTATAATATTTCTTTAAGTAAATAACCTGTGTAGATAACCATCTTCTTCGTTGGTTTGTAAAATCTATAGATTTTTGTATTTTTTCATCTAATACAACAGCATCTTGCAAATATTCTATTTCAATTTTGTTCTCGGCTAACTTAAATTCTAATTCCTTGTCAAAACCGCCAATAGCATATACATTTGCCATTAATAATTTAAAGAGGCTGTAATTAAATCCCATTCCCGATCCTATAAGACCAGATGAAAGCCCCAAAGCCCGATGACCTAGCCTGAAAATATGGTTATTAATTTCTTCACTGGCAGCATCAAGAATAGCATAAGATGAATTCAAGTTTTTTGCCTTTCTATGTCCTTGAACTACCTGAAATCCGTTTTCAAATGCCCGATTCATTTTTCTTAAAAAGTTTAGCTCCATTATGTTATCCGCATCTAAAACTATAGCATAATCATAGCTATTAGATAAGCTCGCCATAGCTTTGTTTAAAGCTTTTGATTTAGTACTCTTATCAAATAAAACTTCAATCAAAATAATTGGAAGAGATTTTAGGGTGGTAATGGTTTGGTCTTTTAGAGAATCTGCTATAACAACGACATCAAACTTATCTTTTGGGTAATTTTGTGTTAGGGCTGATATGGCAACTTCAATGATTACTTTATCCTCTTTATAAGCAGGAATTAAAACTGCCATTTTGTTTTGCTTTTGTTTTTGCTTGCATTTTATGGGCTTATAGAAATTGCCAGCCAAAGCAAATACAAAAACGTAAATACAAGAAGCTCCAAAATAAACGAATACCAAATATTCGATTACTTCTATAATATAATTTGCGATGTGAATTAGTGTTTCCATAAATAACTTTTTGAGATTAATTGTTTAATCTTATTTTGATGTTTTAGCTACTGGTAGTAGAAATAGTATTCCCAATATTTCTTTGTAATTGGTTTTTTCGATTTATAATTTTGTTTCTCAATTTTAATGCAAGACGACGCAAAAAAGGAAGATACTTGCCACTTTTAATATTGTATCTTAATGACTCATACTCATAAATCATTTCAAAACTCTCGGTACAGAACACAGGTTTTTTAGTCTGTTTATTTATTTTAATTGCTTGTCTCAAATCACTCTCAACAAACAAATTGTAAGTATTAGATTGATACTCTTGCGCTTTATGACCCGCATGGTTATTTGCTTTTTGTCTAGCTTTCATATTAGGTAAATCAAGCATTACTAATTTATTATACTTAACCCCATTGGCTTTTAACCAAATTTCTGTTTCCTTTCGGTATTTTTCAAGCCTTGAAGTTACTATTGTACCTATATTATTTCCAGGTATATATAAAGGCGATGCGTTAAGTAAAAACGCTTTGTATTTTTCACCATCATCGTTTTGAGCATTTGTTGGGTCTTGACATAAAACTCCATCTATATCAAAACAAGCTTTATTCAATGTAGAGTGATTAAAAATATTCCATTGGAAATATCTAGGAGTAGCTACTTCTTCAAGTTGGTAATCGGCAAGATTTCTTTTTTCGGGAGTGGAATAAACAATACAATACTTGATGTCAAATTTTGTTTCAAATTCTTTTAAATCATTTTTACACTCCTTAAGTGCAGAACCTGAAGCAATACTATCATCAACAACTAGGATCTTTTTGTAATCAGATGAGTCAAAAAACTGCTTTCTAGCTCCAGACTTATAGATATAGCCTTTTATGAACGAATGGATATCTGTATATGGTAGATTAAGATATAATGCTAATAAATTTGCAGGTAACATGCCACTTCTAGGCACTCCAACAATTAGGTCAAAATCCCGGGAGATTAAATGTATATTTTTTAAGATTGTATTGTTGAGATCACTTATGCTTCTATAATTCATAATATTTTTATTTAAGATTTAATTTAGATTTTTGTTTAAGCTTATCCATCATTGGAGAAATGAACATAAATACGATACCTACATACATTAAAATTCCTGTAGGCATTTGCCCAAAAACACCATTCCCGTAAGAAGCAGCCATAATCCCAGCCATCCCACACGTTAGTGCTAAAATTTGCACTTTAAGTAACTCGTCTTTTATTTTAAACATGACATTATACATGCCTGTTATAAGGATAAAAAATATCATAAAAAGGTAATAGACAAGACCAACCACTCCTGTATCAGACCATATCGTTACGTACCAACTATCAGTTGCTGTATTTGCTAAAAAAGTGTTTGGAGAAAATCTTTCTCCCCAATTTCCTGTCGCTCCAACACCGCCGCCAAATGGTCTAGAAACGAGGTAGTTTTTTAACTTTTGCTGATTTGCCACTCGTATTTGTAACGAAGCCTCATTAGGATCGAAAGCTGTACGCATACGTCTAATCTCAGCATTGCCTTGGCCAATAGTCGTATGTGCAAAGAAGACGAAAGCAGCAATTCCAATCATTCCTCCTAAAAGGAGAACTTTAATGTTTTTTCTAAGAATCAAGTAAATAAATCCTCCCATAAAAGGTACGGCTATAGCGCCTCGTGTTCCAGAAATTATCATCCCCAAAAAACCTGCTAAAGCAACAATAGCAAAAAATGTTTTAAGTTTTAAACTAGCTTTTTTAAATAAAGTTAAAATGCCAAATACAAGTCCAGCATGTGCTTGTGAAGCCCCAAACTGTCCTGCATCAGAGTAAAAAGAGAAGATCCTTAATTTACCGAAGAGAATATGTGTTTCGAATCCCCCTTCATCTATCCATCTTTGCTCAAAAGGATCTAAACCAAAATAGAATTGCTGAAAACCTTTTAGAGAGCCAAGTAAAGAAAGTATCCCCCAGATAATAAAAAAGAAATGTAAATCTTTAGGCTTGTTAAACAGCACAAATAGTAAAGGAATTGCAAGACATTGGTATAAGGCTATCCCGCGCATAGCATAGAACCATGCTTCTATACTTTGGGCTTCTGGGTTGGCAATTTGAAGAAAGATATAACCCATCCATATAGTTACAAGTAAAGTAAGACTAGACTTGGCCTTATTCCAAGGTATTCTTTGTGCAAATCCCTTAAAGAATAATGCGATATAAATTAAAACAAGTAATGCGTCTATAGCTAATCCCCAAGGCGCAGGCATATATCTTGTAGCTCCCGTCACAATAAATCCCATAATGATTAGGAGTATAATACCTGATTTAGGCTTATTAAATATTACATAAATAAGCCCAATTACTAGAAATATACTTAAGCATAATACTAATCCTAAAATTCCTGTTTTAGCAATTACTAAAGTCATAATTAATACGATAGTAATCACTGGAACAAAAATATTCAGATTTGCCACTCGTGAAGAACCAGAAATCAATTCAAAAGGGTTTTTATATTTTTTAATTGAGCTCATATTCAATTTTTAAATAATTTAAATTCAATATTAAAAGCATTAAATTGATTCCATAAAGTTTTGTAAAACCTAATGCCACTCTTAAATATTTCAATAGAAGAAATATTTAATTCTCTATTAAGAAAATACCCTCCTAAGCATATACCGGCCACTGTAAAAACGATAGTTGAAACAGCTACCAATTCGAGGGAACCAAAAACGTAAACAGCGATTAAATCACCAATGATATTAGTGGCTAACATTAATATAACTTTGATTGCGTTAATATTTGGTTTGTTAATACTATCTAAACCTATTCCTGTCATTCGGTCAATAGGTAAAAGCAATCCGTAAACAGAAAATATTTTTACTAATGAAACAATATTAAAGCCCGTAGTTTCTAGATTTAAGTATTGATAACCTGAAAGTAGCATTACAAGTTCTTCTGCAAAAACAAATGTGATAATAGAAATAAATAAGGATAAATATGTTAACGCTCCTGAATAGGTGTGAAAAAGATTTTGCACCTCTTTAACTTTTCCTTCTAAACTAGCTTTTGACATTTTCGGGAATGCTGTAGCTGCAAAACTTCTTAACGGAATTTGTTGTAATTCGGTTAATTTTAAAGGAATGCTAAATAGTGCAACAGCTGAACTCCCTAAAGGGCTTATACTAATTATAAGTATGTCTGCATTTCTTAATAGGTTGGTTCCTATGAGTGTGAATGTGCTGTACTTGCCAAAGTTTAATAGCGTTTTGTTTGTAGATTTATTGGCTTTTCGAATAAATTTTAAACCATCCCAAGCATTCAAAATACTTACTAAAGAAGTGGTTAAGTTTACCACTAAAAATACCCAAACGAGTTCAGTTACAGAAAGATTAAACATAATACTATTTATAACTAAAAATGAAAAGAACAATCCGCTGTTTATAGCTTTAATTAATAATATTTTTCCATATTTCATTTTTGCCTGCAATACAACGATTGCATTATTCCAAGGAAGATTTAAAAAGGCTAATACTGGATACCAAGTAAAAAATAGGGCAAAACCAGAATTACTTATAGATTCTTTAAAAAGTAAATTAACCCCTATAAGTGTTAGCGCAATTAGTAATGTAGCGACAAGACTAATAAGCACGTTAGATCCTATTAATTGATCTCTATTATCATTAGATGCACCAGATAAAAACCTAACTAATCCATTATTGGTAATCCCAAATCGCAACATTTCAACTAATGAGCCCCCAGAGATAAATAGCACCCATTGAGAAAAATATTCGGGAGTTAATGTCCTAGCGAGTAGAGCAAAACCACCAAGACCTAATACAGCAATAATTAGGTTTCCTGCTAATGATAGGAAGTTATCTTCTCTTATTATTTTAATAATTAATTGATACATGTTTTTTTAAATTTGATTTTTTGAGTAAAACTGAAATTGAAGCATCTTTTTTATTTTCACTCTCAATTTTGATCGTTTTTTAGGTAATTCCCCTAAAAGTGTTTCCACTTCATTTATATCTACCCCATTAATTATAAACTGAAGATTTGAGTTAGTAATTTCTTTTATATTCTTCAATAAATTTTCATCGGCTTTTGACCAAAGTCTGTTAGAACGGCATACTAAAAGTGACATGTCAGAATTTGCAATTAAATCTGCTGGATAGTTTGTGTCTAAAATATTTGGCAATTCAATTAGTATATAGTCGGGTTGTTGAACTGAAGTTTCTGCTGTATTAATATTTAAACCTTTATAGTCTTTAGCATTCGCAAATGATGTGTCTAATTCATAGGAGTGGTATTCTGTTTTGTTTAAATAGTCTGCTGCATTGGCTAAAAAAGGATGACTATAATCATTCCTAGGGTCTTGAAAGCCAAATAAACGAGGTAATAGAGGAAAATTAATAGAAGTTGTTTTTTGTTTTTCTGACTTAGAATGATTTAGCACTAAAACGGATTTACCAGCCTCTTTTAGCTTTCTGGCCATATTGCCAACTATAACCGTCTTACCTTCATCTTTTCTTGTGCTTAATACGGTTATAACCTTAGTACCTTTTGAAGTGTTATTAATTTTAATAGCATGGTAAAAGTTCTGCATTAAAAACTCCATGAGCCTATCTTGAATTTTATATAAATCAATATCATTATTTGCTTTAAATAGCTTTGGGAGCATTCCCATAGCTGGAATATTTATTTTTTTTGAGGCAATGCTTATATTTTTTAATGTGTTGTCAAATAATTCAACAAACAATATTGTTGCTAGAAGTAAAATAATATTCACTAACACTATAGCTATAATTATTATTTTCCGTTTTGACGGAATTGGCTTTAATGGAAAATATGGAAGGTCAACAACTTTTAAATTGCTGGATAATTGCGTGTCTTGGAACTTTAATTTCGCCAAATTAAGTCCATGAAGAATTTCGAGGTATTTTTGTTCAGCAACTTCAATTTCTCTATCTAATCGTTTTAGGTTAGCACCAGCAGGAGCATACATCTCAAATTGTTTTTGAAACTCTTTATTTTGACTCTCCATAACTTCAAGATTAGCTTTAAAATACTCAGTTTCGACAACCTTGTCAACCCAATCTGGTAGTACTTTTTTAATTGGAACACCTTCAACAGAATTTTGGAATTTATATAACTGATCTACATTCGACTTAATTTCTATTTGAAGTGCATGAACTTGTTTATTTAGTTCTTCAATGTTCTTATTGTCTAATGATTTTGCTTTAGACATTTCTATCTCATAGTTTAGTTCTCCTAGTCGTTTTTTGTTTTTGAGAATTCGACTGCTTTTTTCTTGCACTAACTCTTGTATTTCAAGCTTTTGCTCTAATGTTTTTATGGAAGCTTCTGAGCCTGCTAATTCAGCTCTCATTTTGTTGTACTTGACACCCAAGTCTTCCTTAACAATTGCAACTGCTTTACTTTGTTCATAATAATTTATAATGTTGTTTTCTTGGTTAAACCTTAATAACTCTTGTTCAATAATTTTAAGCTCATCTTTCGACTGACTTAATTGAGATTCAAAATATTTTACAACAACATCAGATCCGTTTTCTTTAAGGTCTTTATATTTTCTTATACAAACCTCATTTAATATGGCAAGTGTTTGTTGGCAAATTCCAGGATCTCCTGTTTCATAGCTTAATTTCACTAAATCACTATTAGATATACGCTCAACTTTTACTTTCGAAATAGCTTCTAAAGAGTAATAGGGGTATTCATAATTTAGTAAAGAATAAACAAAGTTTTTATTATCCGTTTTCATCAAAGCCAAAAGGTTGACTACTGTCTGTTCGTAATCTTTATTGGTAGCTTTTTCTGAGACATTCGTAGCTAAACTATCATCAACATTGCTTTGGATTGAATCTGATATAACTACATATTTATATAATTCTTCCGGAATAACATCTTTTAGTTTTTCATATGAATCAGTAGAGAAATACTTATCATTTGCTGCACTTAGAAGTAAATGTTGACTCAACAACCTTACAGCTACCTCTTCTTGAGTTTCTCTGGATTTAATTATGTTGATAAGGTTATCAAAGGCAATATTTGTAGCAAAGTAATTAAAAGATTTATCCATATCTATAGATGAACCTGATGCCAAACCGGTAAATAGTACAGTTTGAGAATAATAACTTAGTTTAGGATTATTAGTTAAAACAATTGCTAATAAGCCAGTAATTAAAGGTATTACGACAAGAACAATTTTGTGTTTTAATAGTAGTTTTATGAATTCTACAACTTTCATTTCCCTTTGATATTTAGTTTAATTAATATTTAATCCTGTAATATTTTCCATAAGTTTTTTAGACAATAAAAAGTCTGATTTTGCCGTCTCATATTCTGAAGCTATTCTAGAGGTTATGTCTGATATTCTTACATATTCATAAATTGGAATTAAACCGTTTCTGAATTTTTTTTCTACCATTTCCATATTCACTCTAGCATCCGCGACATTACTTGCACGGAGTTCTAATAAATTTTGACTTAATACTAAATCTTCATAATATCTTATGACCAATTCTTTTAATTCGTCTTCTTGAAATTTTACTAGGCTTTTTGCCTGTGCTAGTTCAACTTTTGCTTGCTTTACTTGGGAATTACGATTTAGAATATCAAAAACCGGAATTTTTAAATAAAACCCAACATTGTAGTTTAGTTGTTGTGTATTACTCGCTAGATTTACGGTTGTATTATCTCCACTAATTGAAGAATAATTGCTGAAGGTGCCGTATCTTGTATCGGCTTGTATACCAACGTTTCTGGTCCAATCTCTTCGCTTAGACTTTAGGTTAGACTCCTTTACATTTATTTCAAACTTTCTATAGTTTAGCATCCCATTATTTACAAGTGCTGAATCTATCAATACATTTAATGGTGGAATCAATAATTTTACAGACTCTCTTTTAACAGTATCTACAACTATGTTTTGTGCTTTAGATTCTATAATTGTAAAGCCTATTATGAATAAAGTAGCAATTATTTTTAAGGTATTTTTCATGCTTTTTTATTTAAACTTAAACCGTGTTTTTTTGCATTAATACAGGTATTGTTCTTAAAATTATTTTCATGTCAAGCCAAAATGAATAGTTGTTGCATGTAAAATAATCGGTATATTTATTATCCAATTGCATACGTTCTTCTTCAGACATATTTCCGCTTTTACCCCTCAATTCAACTTGCCAAAGACCTGTTATTCCTGCAGGAGCTAAAAATCGTTTTGACAACTTATCATTGGTAAGCATTTCTGCTTCATACACTGGAAGTGGGCGATTACCTACTATAGACATATCTCCTTTTATAACATTAATTAATTGAGGTAATTCGTCAATACTAGTATTTCTAATAATCCTTCCAATATTTGTAATTCTAGGATCATCTGCTATTTTTATAAATGTTGAATTGTTTTTTTGAATTTCTTTTTTCTGATAGTTGTACCAATAATCACATATTTTGTGTCCTCCAAAATGAAGATATGGTGAACAAGATTCAACAAAAGGTAAGCTGCTGCACCTAGGACACTTTTTTTCAAAGTTTACAGTAGTTTCAGCCTTTTTTGAGTTGTATTGGTTTTTTTGCTTAGCTAGCTTGTTTAATAACTCATCGGAGCCTGATCTCATGGAGCGAAGCTTGTAAAAATCAAATGTTTTTCTGCCTACTCGTTTTGCGATATAATATGGTTTCCCTTTAGACTCTAGCTTTATTGCTAGCATTACTAATAATAACAAAGGCGATATTAATAGTAGAATGGAAGAAGCAAAAATTATATCAAAAAATCTCTTTGAAATTGGAAATCTATAACTTCCTTTTTGTTTGACATTCTCAACTATTTCAGTTTTATTTTCTCGTGATTTGTTTAATGATATTGCTTTTTTAATAATTTGTTTAACACCTGTGGATGATGAAACGAAATAATCACTAACCCCCTTCTTAAAAGATTTTTTAAAAACGTATTTACTAAATTCGTTAGTTAATAATATAAATGGAATTTCATTAAAGGACAGGTTTTCCTTTAGTCTATCATATAAAAACATTCCAGTGTTTCCTGATAAAATATAATTACTTATTATAACATTTATATTATTTCTCATTTTAAGTTTGCTCATAGCTTCCTTGCTGTTCGACACAGTAATCATTAAAATATTATTTTCTTTCGCACATTGCAAAAAAGTTTTTGGAGAACTCCCTACATATAGTATAGTCATGACAAAATGTTTATTTAGTTAAATGATTCTTTGCTTTTTTATTGATCTACCAAGCACTTGCATAATAAAGTGGATTTAGGTTTTTCTTTACTACTTCCTCTAGCTCCTCTGGATTAAATGGTTTTGTTAAGTAATCTTGAGCTCCCAATCGATAGCATTTTACCCGTTCCTTGCTCTCTGTTCGTCCTGATAACATAATAATTGGTATGTGTTTCGTGAATCCCATTATCCTCACTTCTCTTAAGAATTCAAAACCATTCATTTTGGGCATTTGAATATCGCTAATAATTAAGTCTGGTAAATTACTTTCTAGCCAAGTCAAAGCTTCTAATCCTGAGCTTGTAGTAGTAATCTCATATTGTGGTGTCAAAAAACATTCTAATAACTCGCAAATTGTTAGCTCGTCATCTACAACTAGTATTTTTTTCTTCATTTTTTTTTAAATTAGAATTTTAACTTGCAAGGCTCAATTTTAGTTTTGAAGTATCTTTAGTTGTATTTACTCCTATACAGAAGTAATCAAAGCCATTTTTTTCCATTTCTTTTTTATCATAAATATTCCTACCATCAAATATTGCAGGAGTTTTTAATAATTTAGTCACCACATTAAAGTTTGGAATTCTAAACTCTGGCCATTCTGTTAATACTGCTAAACAATCGGCATCAATTAATGTTTCATACTGATCATTACAATAAGTTATTGTATCACCAAAATGATGTTTTGCTTCAATTAATGCTGCTGGATCATAGGCTCTAACATTAGCTCCAGCCTTCAAAAGCTCCTTAACGATCTCAATTGATGGCGCTTCACGCATATCATCTGTTTTAGGCTTAAACGAAAGTCCCCATAAAGCGACTGTTTTACCTTTTAAATCTCCGTTGTAATAGGTCTTGATTTTTTTAAACAACACTAATTTCTGAGACTTATTAACTGCTTCTACAGCTTTCAATACTTGTAAGTCATAGTTATATTTACCGGCAGTTCTGATTAAAGCTTGTACGTCCTTTGGAAAACATGATCCCCCATATCCAATCCCTGGATAAATAAATTTGTTTCCTATCCTAGAATCTGAGCTAATCCCTTTTCTCACCAGGTTAATATCAGCTCCAACAATTTCGCAAAGATTTGCAATATCATTTATAAAGCTAATTTTAGTAGCAAGCATAGAGTTTGCAGCATATTTTGTCATTTCTGCAGAAACTATATCCATAAATATTATAGGGTGACCGTTAAGAGTAAAAGGTTTATATAGGCTCCTTAACAATTCTTCTGCTTTTGAACTTTCTGCTCCTAAAACAATTCTGTCTGGTTTTAAAAAATCATCTATCGCAGCACCTTCTTTAAGAAACTCAGGATTTGAAGCAACATCAAACCTAATAGTTACATTTCTTTCGTCTAGTTCTTCGTTTATAGCATTTTTAACTTTTAAAGAAGTACCAACAGGAACTGTACTTTTAGTAACTACAAGTGTGTATTTATCCATGTGTCTACCACAATCACGTGCAACAGAAATAACGTGCTTTAAGTCTGCACTTCCGTCTTCATCAGATGGGGTTCCAACAGATATAAAGACAACTTCCGATTCTTTTATTGCAGAAGCAATATTCGTGGTGAACTTTAATCGTCCTTTTTTTACATTTCGAGTTATCATTTCTTCCAAACCAGGTTCATAAATAGGAATAATCCCATTATTAAGATTATCTATCTTATTACTGTTTTGATCGACACATACTACCTTAATACCTACTTCTGAAAAGCAAGCTCCAGTAACTAGTCCAACGTATCCGCTTCCTATAATTGCTATTTTCATATTATTAAATTTTATAATATAAACTTACGTCTACTACTATTCACATAGGTTATATTTCGACAGATCATAGATATGTGTAGCTGAATGGAATATTTTTGAAGTTTAAGGGTTTATGAATTGAATGACTGACGACAAAAACAACAACAGCAGGGTATATCCCTTGTTTTCAACACAATAAGTATAAACTAAAATTCATGATTTTGTAAAAATTTGTTTTTAACATAGCTTCACTAAAATCATGTCATAAAAAAAAGGTAAATACCCAGAGGCTTTACCTTTTTTTATGTGATTAATCTTTTTTGAGTTAGAAAGAATTGTTGATACAAATCTAGTCTAACACTTAATTTTTTCTGTTTTTGTTTAGCAATAACAATAATTAAATTAGCTTTTTAAGCTGCATTATTATAATCAAACGAATTAAAGATATTATTTTTATTTTTAGAGCTAACAGAAATCTTCTTAAAAGCATTTAAAGCAATTGCTTTTAAAGTTTTAAATGCCGTGATTCCATCAAAATCAATCTCATTTAATCCATCTACATTTATTACCACACTATCGTTAATACTTAATAAGTATTCAAAATGTATAATAAAAAATCTAGAGGTCGATGAATTTAATCTTCCCTTTAAAAAAAACTTTCCTTTGTGATTTGAAATAGATAATGCCATGATTATTGTGTTTTTTATATTATTAACTTATGCTATGTTTTTATAACTAAACTCATTGTATATTTCTCTGCTCCCTTTTCCTACTATTAAAAAGTGATAATTATATCTTAATGCATAAACTTGTAGCTGAAATAAAGCAAGAATCCCCTTTTCATCGATCTTTGTTACTTCGTCGATGTTAATAGTTAACATCTTGTTTATATTTAATAAATACTCAAGATGAGTAATAAGTTGGTGCGCTGTTGATGAATTAATTTTTCCTTGCAAAATGAATACATCACTCTTTTCTTTAATAGTATTAGCCATGTCCTTTGTATTTGTTTTGATTACTTAAACAAAAGTGACAATGTTTTATGAATATTTTTGAGATTATCGCCGATTGACTTGTTGGTATAGACGATTGAAAAAAAACTATTGACCAACATTATAAAATGTTGTCAAAAAAAAGATATGTATTTGAAGTTTTTAATAGAAAATTACAATAAATTTAATCTCTTCATCAGCTCTGGCCGATTAGAACGACTTACGGGTATCACATACTTTTTAATAAGTACGCTGTTGTCTTCTATATCAATAATCTTAGTAACATTAATGATGAAGGAACGGTGTATTTTTAAGAAAAGGCTATCAGGAAGTTTGCTTTCTATTTTTTTTAAAGTAGAATGAACCGTATAATTTTTCTCTTCGGTTTTAACTTGAATATAATCTCCCTTTGCCTCAATTAAATAAATACTAGGAATATCAATTTTTATTAAGCGTCTGTCAATGTTAATATATAAATCATTGCCTGAAACCATTTCAACTTTATTAGGAGAATCGGTTGGATTGACTTTTTTATTTAATGCTTCTGCTTTTAAAATGGCTTTTTGAAATCGGTCTAGTGTAATTGGCTTTACTAGATAATCAAATATGCAATCGTATTCAAATGCTTGTATGGCAAAATTAGAGTCTGAAGTTGTAAGAATTATTTTTGGAGGGTTTTTTAAAGTTTCTATGAAATCAAACCCTGTAAAATCTGGCATGTGGATATCCAGAAAAATTAAATCTACTTCGTTTTGATTAAGATATTTAATCGCTTGAATTGCATTTGGAAATTCTTCAAGGACATTTAGCCTATCAAGGTTTGAACATAATTGATTAATTATCGTTCTTGCTGTAGTTTCATCATCTATAATTATACAATTCATCTAATCCTATTTATATCTGTTGTAAATAATTAGTCATGGTCTTTAAAATAGATTCGAATTCTTGATTAAGGTGAGTATCTCCTTTTAACAAATTGTGTTCGAATGCTACGGCAATATCATAACTCTTTCCAATGCCTAATATACTAATTTTATGTTTAAGTTTATGTACATTTTCTGCTGCTAATTTAAAATTTTTAGAGTTGTAATTTTGCCTAAAAACTTTCTTTTCCTCTGGAAATTCTTTTTTAATGATGTCAATAATTTTTTTTTCAAATTCTTGATCTCCTCTTGATAACTTTTTGATGTAATTAAGATTTGGGCGTTCCATATTATTTTTTTAATGTAAAGTAAAAAGTTGTGCCAATTCCAATTTCAGATTCTAACCAAATATCTCCTTTGTAAAAATCAATAATTTTTTTTACAATTGACAGTCCTATCCCTGAAGAATTCTTATTTACGTGTAATGATTGAAATATTTCAAATATTCTATCGAAATGTTTTTTTTCAATTCCCATGCCATTATCACTTACAGAAAATTTATGATGAGTTTTGTTATTTGAGTAATCTATTAAAACAATACCCTTTTCTTTGTTATTAAATTTAACAGCATTACTAATTAAGTTCTGAAAAAGTTGTTTGAAACGTGTTTTTTCTCCTTTTAAAATTGGCAGGTCATTAAGAACTCTAATAGACACTTTAGATGATGATTGAAAATCTAAAATAATAGAATTTACAATTTGATTTAAATCTATTAATTTATCATTGGTGTTTTCTGAAACAACACTTGAATAATCTAATACATCACAAATTAACTGTTCCATGTTTTCAAGTGTAGATTCAATCAAATCAAAATTATTAATGCTATTATCATCAAATTTATCATAATTGTCTTCCTTTAGCCAATTTACTAAAGCATTAATACTTCGTAAAGGTGATTTTAAATCGTGAGACACCACATGTGCATATTGTTGTAATTCAGCGTTACTAATCTCTAATGCTTGTAATAATAATGTGTTTTTTTCTTCCGCTTTTTGCTTAAGGTCATAACTAATTGCATTATCCAATTGCATAGATACAATTCTTGCAATATTAGATAACGTTTCTAAGTGTTCTGGTTTGAAATAATTATTCATTTGATGCTCAGAATCTATAACACCAATAACTTTGCCTTTTGATATAATTGGAACAGATATTTCTGATAATCTTTGATTGTCATCAACTATATATCTTTTATCTTTAGTGGTATCTTTAATAATTTCGGCTTTTCCTGTTCTAGCGACATCTCCAACAATTCCTGTGCCTATAGGTAAACTTAATTTACCAATAATTAGTCCCTCCTTTACTTTATCGCCATATGCTGCAACTTGATCTAAATTATTTGTTTCGCTATTATGAATATATATTACACAATCATTTGTCTCGAGATAATCTGCTATTATATTAACAATTTCCCAGGCAATGTCATAAGTATTAACTTTACCTAAAATTGCTTTTGCAATATTATTTATAACCTGTCCCTTTAGGTCTTTTTCTATTTCTTTTGTGATATCTTCAACAAATATAAGTTGGTATTTTATATTACCTCTTATATTCCTTACAGCATTGATCGTGGTCCTTGTCCAAACGGTTGTTCCTTTTTTCTGAATAAATTTCTTTTTAATAGTAAACTTATTAATCTTTCCCGAATCCATATCTGTGACTAGCCTTTTAGACTCTTTTATATCCTCTGGATAAGAGATGTCGTCAATTGTAAGTTTTAGCATTTCATTTTCGCTATAGCCCAATAATTCATGAAAAGCACGATTACATTTCATGATCTTATTTTGCTCTATTAAAGCAATACCAAAAGTAGAATTATCAACAATAATATCTAATTCCTTTTTCTGTTGTTGAATTAACTCGGTTTGTCTTATTTCAGATGTAATATCTCTAATTATACTCTGGACAGCTATAGGATTATTTTGTTTGTCATAAATAAGACTTTCATTAATATGAACCCATATTATTTCATGTGATTTAGTTAAAAATCTAAGTTTAATATTTTTTACACTACCTTCCTTTTTGAGGTTAATAAATGATTGCATTCCTAATTCCCAATCCTTTTCATAGATTAGATTTTTTATAGTAAGGTTTTCTTTTTCTAAATCATAACCAAAAAGTTCAACAGCGGCATCATTTAATTTATAAACATTGCCTTTTAGGCCCCATATAACATGGGCATCAACTATGTTATCAAATACACTTAGTAAAGAGGCTGTCTTTTTTCCTAAGAAATTTTCTAATAATTCATTTTCTTTTTCAAGATTTTCTGAGGTTAAGAATGGATCTATAGTATTTTCTTTTAGATTTTTTTTAGCTTTCTTCCTGGTCTCTTTTTTATGATTAAGATCCCGTTGTAGCATTTCAACTCGTTGTTGTATTTCAATTTGAAGTTCGCTCATTTTTTTTATTGATAACTACTATGACATCAGCTCCATCTCTTTTATCATTCTTACTTTAATGGGTTTTGATCAATAGTTTTAAATTAGTTCATTAATACTCCAATACGCCAATACATGTTGAATTTTTGAAGTATACTCTTCATATTTTAATGGTTTTAAAACATATCCGGCAATTCCTATTTTATAGCATTCTAATAAATCTTTTTGATGATTAGAAGTGGTAAGTATAATCGCAGGAATATTTTTTAATGCATTACAATTTTTTAACATTGTTAAAAATTCTATGCCATTTAACATTGGCATATTTAAATCTAATAAAATAATATCAGGCAAGTTGTCTTTTTTATTTAAAATTTCAAGTGCTTGAATTCCATTATTAGCCTCTACTATTTCGTGACTTAATTTTAAAGAAGCAATTGTTCTTTTTAATTTCATTACTTCAATTATATCGTCTTCAATTAATAATATTCTTAGTTTTTTCATTTATAATTTATTCCTTTATTCATATTTAATAGGCAAGTTATCTTAATGAGACAAAGTATTCAACCCATTTCGATTAATTACATTTAAACGTAGTTAATTGGTAGATTAGTGTAGCCGAATGGTTTAACTGTTTATAGCCTTTTTAGCAATAAATTATGCGTAAATTCTGTACTAGGGCTTTAAGGTAATCTAACTACCTTTTTTACAAAAGCCAGACATTTATCAATTCTTGAAATAATATTAAAAATTTCGGGACACAAAAATATAAAACATGTTGTCGGTATAATATATCCTTCAATATTTCTCTTATCTAAAGTTATGGTCTTTTCGTCTACTGAAAAATCAGTCTCAACTAAAATTATGTAGTACTATATATTTATTGTTCAAATTTGTGTAAGTCAATATAAATCAAGCGTATTTGCTTAATAAAGAGTTACAACATCATGGAACACAAGCTTTTAAAAACACCAAAAATCACTTTTTCTGAAGACATTTATAATCACTATCCAAAAATTTTAACAGATGAAGCTCTTAATTTTTTAACTGAACTTCATGTGAAATTTAATGCAAAGAGATTACAATTATTAAATACACGTGTAAATCAACAAAGTTTATTTGACGAGGGTAAGTTTCCTGAATTTCCAAGTGAGACAAAAGACATTAGAGATAGTGAATGGGTAGCTGGTAACATTCCACACGATTTACAAGACAGACGTGTAGAGATTACTGGACCTATAGACAGAAAGATGATTATCAATGCTTTAAATTCTGGAGCTAAAACATTCATGGCTGATTTAGAAGATAGTAATGTGCCTACCTGGAAAAACACAATACAAGGTCAACAAAACTTAAAAGATGCTAATAAAAAAACCATCACATTAATAGATTTTAAAAGAGAGAAATTATATAAACTAAATCCTGAAACTGCTGTTTTACTTGTTAGACCAAGAGGTTTGCACCTAAACGAACGACACATTATAATAAATAATGAAGAAACCTCAGGTAGCTTGGTCGATTTTGGTTTATACGTGTTTCATAACACGAAAACCTTATTAAAAAATAATACTGCTCCATATTTTTATTTACCAAAATTAGAGCATTATAAAGAAGCTCGTTGGTGGAATGATGTATTTACTTTTGCTCAAGATTACCTTAAAGTTACAAAAGGCACATTTAAAGCAACGATTTTAATAGAAACGATAACTGCAAGTTTTCAATTGGATGAAATAATTTATGAGCTTAAAGATCATATTGTTGGTTTAAATTGTGGCCGTTGGGATTATATATTCTCTTACATCAAAAAATTTAGAAATCATCCAAATTTTGGAGTTCCAAATCGTGATCAAGTAACAATGACTACTCCATTTATGGATGCTTATTCTAAACTTGTTATTCAGCGTTGTCATAAAAGAGGCATACTTGCTATAGGTGGAATGGCTGCTCAAATTCCGATAAAAAATGATGAAGTAGCTAATACTATAGCAATGGAAAAAGTGCGAAAAGACAAAGAACGTGAAGTGAAAAATGGACATGATGGCACTTGGGTTGCACATCCTGCCTTAGTTGAAATAGCAATGACAGAATTTAACAAACACATGCCAACACCAAACCAATTACATATAACGCGTGACGACATAAACATAACAGAACAAGATTTATTAGAAATACCAAAAGGGACTGTAACAGAAGCAGGTATTAGAAAAAACATTAATGTTGGCATTTTATATACCGAGGCTTGGTTAAGAGGTCAAGGAGCGGTAGCACTTTACAATTTAATGGAAGATGCAGCTACTGCAGAAATATCAAGAACACAAGTATGGCAATGGTTAAAAAACAAAGTAATCATAGATGATGGACGCATATTTAATGTAGAATTATACAAGGAGTTATTAAATGATGAAGTGAAAAATATTATTAAAGAATTTGAAGAAGACACTATTAAAAACACAAAGTTTAATCTTGCTGAAACGCTATTTGATAAATTAGTTTTATCAGAAAAATTTGAAGAATTTTTAACGATTCAAGCATATCAATTTATTTAAAAAATCCTGCGATTGCAGCAATAATCAACAGGATATAATTATTAATAATAATTAAAATATCACAAATTATGGGAAATTTATCACAAGTAAATTATGGTTCTGCATTAGAAGCTATTAGAAATCTAAAAGTAAGGTATGGAAATACTTGGAAAGCTATTAACTCTGAAAACGCTGCTAAAATGGTGGCTCAAAATCGTTTTAAAACAGGTTTAGATATTGCTAAATATACTGCAGGTATTATGAGAGAAGATATGGCAGAATACGATGCCGACTCATCTAACTACACACAATCTCTAGGCTGTTGGCATGGATTTTTGGCACAACAAAACATGATTGCTGTAAAAAAACACTACAAGACAACCAGTAAAAGATATCTATATCTATCGGGGTGGATGGTAGCAGCGTTACGTTCTGAATTTGGACCATTACCAGATCAGTCTATGCACGAAAAAACAGCTGTTTCTGGACTTATTGAAGAAATTTATGATTTTTTACGTCAAGCTGATGCTATTGAATTGAATGATTTGTTCAGAAGACTTGAAAACGGAGAAGATGTACAAGATCAAATAGATAATTTTGAAACACACGTAGTTCCAATTATAGCAGATATTGACGCTGGCTTTGGAAATGAAGAGGCTACTTATTTATTGGCTAAAAAAATGATTAAAGCTGGAGCTTGTGCTATTCAAATTGAAAATCAAGTATCAGATGCTAAACAGTGTGGGCATCAAGATGGCAAAGTTACTGTACCTCATGAAGATTTTATAGCTAAATTGAATGCTATTAGATATGCTTTCTTAGAATTAGGCATAGATGATGGAATAATAGTTGCAAGAACAGATTCTGAAGGTGCTGGTCTTACCCAAAAGCTACCAGTAAGTCAAGCACCAGGAGATTTAGCTTCTCAATATTTAGCATTTATAGATGCTGACGTGATAACTATTGAAGATGCTAAAGAAGACGATGTTTTAATAAAGAGAAATGGCAAATTGGTCCGACCAAGAAGATTAGCAAATGGTTTGTATAAGTTTAAACATGGCTCAAACATAGATAGAGTAGTTCTAGATTGCATTACAAGTCTTCAGAATGGGGCAGACTTATTATGGATAGAAACTCCAACTCCAAATATTGAGCAAATTGCTAACATGGTAAATAGAGTTAAAGAAGTAGTTCCAAATGCAAAATTGGTTTATAATAACTCACCCTCTTTTAACTGGACATTAAATTTCCGTAATCAAGTATATAAAGAAATGGTTGCAGAAGGCGAAAATATGACAGCTTATGATAGAAATAATTTAATGGATGTACAATATGATGGTACGGAATTAAGCTATCGTGCAGATGTTGAAATTAAAACCTTCCAAATGGATGGAGCAAGAGAAGCTGGAATTTTTCATCACTTAATTACCTTACCAACATATCATACCACAGCGCTTCATATGAACGATCTTACAGAAGGTTATTTTGGAGAAGAAGGCATGTTAGCCTATGTTAAAGGAGTTCAAAGACAAGAAATTCGAAAAGGTGTTTCTTGTGTTAAGCACCAAAGAATGGCAGGTTCTGATCTTGGTGATGATCATAAAACTTTTTTTGCAGGGGATAAAGCTTTAAAGGCTGGAGGCAAAAAAAACACTTCAAATCAATTTAAAGTTAATTCTAAAAACAAAACAAATAAAGAAGTATTAGGTGTGGTTGCATAACTAATTTAAACAAATGGTAACAAATCCTTATCATATTCAATCATAGTAAAAACAATGTATGTTTCAATTATATAAAGCCCTTAAAGAAATATAGCAACATATTTTCTATGCCCCTTAAATAACATTTTGTAGCGCTTCCCCTTTTTATTGTATATTTATCACAGTCCCCTACTCGGTTGCCTTTCGCAATTGGCTTGGGGATTTTTTTATTTAGGAAAACCATTAAAAGTTAGATGCCAAAAAAATAGATTAACTCATGAAAAATAATTTAAATACGAATAGAAGAACCTTTCTTAAAAAATCCACACTATTAACGGCAGGGCTCGCTTCCATACCGCTTCATAATTTTGCGCAAGCACCCCCAATGTCATCCTCAGACAGTATTTATCTTATTGGACCACAAGAGGGATACTCACCTCAAATTGGCACACTCCTATCCACTATGACCATGATGCGTACCTGGGTAATCGGTACTGTTAAAGACCTAAGCCAAGAACAACTAGATTTTCAATTAGATGATAAATCCAACTCCATAGGTGCCATGTTATTGCATTTGGCGGCAACTGAACGATATTACCAACTCAATACCTTTAACGAAATGGAATGGGGAACATGGAGCAAGGAAATTAAAAAGGAATGGGATATCCCTAGTGGCCTTGGAAATAAAGGGAGAAAACATATAAAAGGAAATGATATCGATTATTATTTATCAAAATTGGAAGAAGTAAGATCTGTCACAAAAAAAGAATTTGCCAAAAGAGATGATGACTGGATTATGAAATCGGAACCTTTTTTCGATGATCAACCCACCAATAACTATTGCAAGTGGTTTCATGTTTGCGAACATGAATCGAACCATAGAGGGCAAATAAAATTTATCATAAAAAGATTGCCGTCATAAATACTATGGGAATCTTAATGTAATACCATACTCCACCCAACATTTATTTTTATTTATGTAAATTACCTCACGGAAAAGTTCTGCTTTTAATCCGCTCTGCTCTTATACAAAACCATTGGTTGTATTATAATCAATCACATATAAAAGCATTAAAAAAAGGATTAGAAAACAGCTAAGATAGCGTCTTAAATTCATAAAAGAAATAACGGAATATTTAGAAATATAAATCATTCTACAACATAAGTGGTCAAAAGAAAATCCCAATAGAAGAAATGAAGATAAGAACAAAACTAACCTATGGATTCAGCTTAATCGCATTGATTCTCTTGATTATAGGAGGATTTACAAGTTACAATATTACAAGGATGGGAGATCATTTCAATTTTCTAGTGGAGCATGACCTAAATGTGTTACAAAATGGTCAGGAGCTTCATAAACTGGTTGTGGACGCGGAAACTGGACAAAGAGGTTACGTTATCACAAGAAAAGTTGAATTTCTGGAACCTTATACCGAAGCTCTTTCGAGTTTTGATAAATTATTAGATACGGAAATAGCCCTGGTTAGCGACAACATTCCACAAGTTGAGAGACTTCGCAGAATAGGAACTCTTTTTTATAAATGGCAGGAGATAGCTGCCAGACCAGAGATTGAAGCAAGACGTGACAGCACATTAAATTATGCTAGGCAACTTGTTGAGATGGGTACGGGAAAAGCTGTTTTGGATCAAATAAGAGAGGAGTTTAATAAATTCATTCAAATTGAAAACAATTTGGAACAAATAAGAAAGACCGAAGCACAACAGATCGAAAGAATTACTAAGCTGACCGTTTTATTAGGAACAATACTTAGCATTTTGTTGTTGCTTGCTGTTGCCATAATCTTTTTACGATCTTTTACCCCAGCCATAAATCAGCTACTTTCCGCAACAGTTAAGATAAGTGAAGGAGATTTGAACATCCAAGTACCGATTGTTGGCAATGATGAAATAACCGAACTGGCACATTCTTTCAACAACATGGCGAACAATGTCCGGACTTCATCAAAAATTAACAAAAATTCCCTGTGGCTGCAAAGCGGAATTACTTCCATATCTGAGCACTTCAGCGGAGATTTTGAGATTCCAGAAATGGCAGAAAATATCCTCACTCAATTGACATCAATTTTAGAGGCTCAAATTGGTACCTTCTATTTGTTGGATAATAATAAT
>MAAC01012160.1_pt1 | contig 36327 bp, 26 predicted proteins | sample 1115981 | NCBI WGS metagenome assembly MAAC01 (sample SAMN04961126, study PRJNA320927) | seawater metagenome | isolation source: sample BD02T64 sea water enriched with oil for 64 days | place: USA:Gulf of Mexico | collected 2013-07-27 | reverse complement strand
TTGTTCGATTCCTAATTTAATAATTTTTTAATGTTGAAAATATGTATATACAATTTTCAAGGGCATAAAATGCGAAAAACCCCCGAAAGATTTAAAGCTCTTTCGGGGGTTTATAAATAGGTTCTTTAGTTCAACTCCACGAAAAGGCTTTAGCCCTTCATGGTATTCTCTACGGCTATGCCTTGATAAGCGTTAACGTAGAGACCTGAATGGGCTAGTCTATATGATGGTGATGATGTCGGCTATTCAGGTTAAAAGTCATAATATGTCAAACTCGTAGTAATAAGTAAGTGTTTAATCAGCATTTATTTAATAAGTAATAAATTAAGTAATAAATGATGTATTTTCTCTATGCGGTTAGATTACTGATAAAGCTATTTAGCTGCAAGGAATAAATAACCGTTTTTTATGATGTTTTGTTATATGGTACAAACTTAGAGTTATTACTCTTTAAATGTTCCCTATACTATCATCACTATCATCCACGGATAAATCTGCATTTGCAGCCAAATGGTATTATTCTTGAAGTGCCATCGCTGCCATTTTCATCGTGCTTGCAAATGATTCTGCGCCCGCAATAAATAAACCATTATGGCAAAACATAGCATCATCAATACCGGTCACGTCTTTAAGTGCTTGATCAGATAAGCCCGCCCACTCTTTAGGCAGCGACTTTCTGTCGTCGAATGAGCCTAGCTCAACAGGTACTGTTTGAATTCGCCATTGACCAGACTGAGATGGATAAATCATAAATAAAGCCTCTGCAGATAAGGCATGAACGGTTCTTTTCCATGGGGTATATTTTTCTAAAACAATCACTCTTGGATCTTTGGCATTATCTATAGCGTTAGCGACAATTTCTTTCGCGCTAATACCGCCGTTAGCAGAGGCAATGAATCGGGTTAAAATGCGCGATGCAAAATCAACTGCTTCATCAAAACAGCGATCAAAGTCGCCTTCTTCTTGCCATGTTGGGTTAAACATTGAAATGGTTTGGCTAAGGCTGATGCCTTTAGAAACACCCTCAACATGACCACAATCAACCGCATCAATTGTTGATACTAGGCCAGCATCAACAGCATTGGCGACCTCTTGGTTACCTTGGCATATTTCTAGGCCATATTTTTGCCAGATTAAACCGAATGAGGAATAGGGAATACCATTTTCGCGCTCACCTGCACCGCCACGTTGATGATGATCAAAACGCTCTGCATCTGAGTTATATTCACCACCAACATCTATGACAATGTCTGCCTTGTTGATCAGCTCTAAATTACGGGTGCGGATGAGTTTAAAGGCAGGGTAAATATTTTTAAGTGCAGCGATACTGAAAACATCATCTGCATGAAAATTACCGTTGTGAGTTGCTATCGTTTTATCATTCATTTTTTTTGTGTCGTGTTAGAAAGGAGTAAGAAGGTGTCGCGAATTAAACTTTAATGTTTTAGAGGTAGTTAATACCTAAAAATTACCTCGCGGATTCTATACGAAGAGCACTAATAAAAATAGCGGATTTTTAATAATTAAAGTGCCAATTTAAGTAGCAATTAAAGTACCCGTTAAAATACTAAATAGCATACCTAAATAATGGGCTTATGCTAGCAGGCTAAAAATGAAAATAACCGTGGTTAAAGATTTTGTGTTTTTAGCCGATAAACATATATACCCATGACACTCTAAGATGCGAATTTCAGGATGCCTGAGCGATTTATGATCGAGGCGCATCTTTTTATTAAGGGTTGTTCTCTTAAAAACAGAGGGTATATGGCAATGAATAACTTATTTTTGTTATGATGAATACTTAGCACGACTATTTAAAATTGGCATTTTTGTCGATAGTTTAGTCGAACGTTTAGTTGTAAAATTAAGTTGAAACGCATGGATATTTTTACTACTCAATTAACTCGTGTTGTGCCAGTACCTATTAAGCCTGCTAGCTTAAAGGTAAAGGCTTTATTGAAAGAGGCGGGTGCGGGTAAATTAAAAGAAGACTTAGATCATCTTGAAAATCATGATTATTATTTTGGTCAGAATAAGTTTGCTCATGAGTCGGATAAACAGCATGAACAAGGCAAAGATGCTGAAAAACAAGCTGCTGCTGATACGGATGCTAAACCTTCAAAAAATGAAAACCAAATCGAAGAAGCTAATAAGGGTGTTAGTGTTTCTAAAGATGGCATTAAACATTTAGATCTTTATGTTTAGCCTTTAAGTTTGCTTATAAAACAGTATAATCGGCAATTCTTCTAATTTCTCCATGTTATATATTGCCGCCTAATGACTATCGTTGCTCAAGCATTCTCTAATAATGGCGCATTGGCCAAAGCTATTGACGGTTTTTCTCCTCGCCAAGCGCAAACCGATATGGCGTTAGAAGTGGCAAGCGCTATTGCAACTCAATCATCACTTGTGGTGGAAGCGGGCACAGGCACAGGGAAAACGTTCGCTTATTTAATTCCTGCTTTTTTGAGTGTTAAATCCTCTGGCAGTGGTGATGAGCTAAATACTAAAATTATTGTTTCAACTGGAACAAAAAATCTTCAAGAGCAACTTTTTCATAAAGATATTCCTTTAGTTAAAAAAGCCTTAGCCAGTAACGTACAAGTCGCGTTATTAAAAGGGCGAGCTAACTACTTATGTCGTTATCGCTTAGCGCAATATCAAGAAACACGCGGCCAATTAGATGCTAATACCCTTAACGATTTAGTAAAAGTGAAAACGTGGGCGAATAGTACGCAAAGTGGTGATATTGGTGAGTTGGTTAATGTTACTGAAGACTCAGGTGTTTTTCCTTTTATTACCAGTACTTTAGATAACTGCCTAGCCAAAGATTGCCCTGACTACGAGCAATGCTATTTAGTAAAAGCCAGACAAAAAGCCATAGATGCAGATTTAATTGTCGTAAATCATCATTTGTTTTTTGCCGATATGGCGTTGAAAGATACGGGCTTTGGCGAGTTAATTCCCAAAGCCCAAGTGATGATTTTTGATGAAGCCCATCAAATTGGTGATATTGCCAGCGATTATTTTGGTGAAGCATTTTCTACCCGCCAGCTTAGTGATTTATGTGCCGATGTATTGCAAATTTACCGTAGCAAATTAACCGATGTTAAACAGCTTGGTTTAGCGGCGGATAAACTGCAAAAAATGTGTCAAGAATTCCGGCTATTATTTAATTATGATCCTGAGCGGGGCAACTGGCGAGAAAAATATCAACAACAGCAATTTGTACAGAAATTTCAGCGTTTAAAGGTAGATTTAGACTTTTTATATCAAGTGATAAAGTTGTGTGTTTCTCGCAATGAGGCGATAGATAATTGCTTTGACCGGGCGGTAAATTTATTAGCGCAATATGATGTTATGGCTAACGTTGATGTTAATGGCATGAGTTTTTGGTATGAAACCACGCCGCGTCATGTGGTGTTACATTTAACACCATTAAGTGTTGCTGATAAATTTAGCGCTTATGTAAAAGAGTCTGGCGCAGGCTGGATATTTACCTCAGCAACGCTGGCGGTAGATAACCGTTTTGAGCATTTTGCTCAGCATTTAGGTTTGCATAACGCCAAGCAATTATTATTAGAAAGCCCGTTTGATTATCAAAAGCAATCGCAATTAATTGTGCCTCGCTATTTACCAGAGGCAAATGATAAAAACCGTGCCATGCATTTAGCGCAGTTAGCAAAACCGTTAATTGCGGCTAGCAAGGGCGCTTGCTTTATGCTCTTTACTAGCTATCGTGTTATGCATCAAGTGGCAGAAATTTTAGCCGATAGCATCGACAATACTATACTGGTGCAGGGGCAAATGGGTAAACGCGTTTTGCTCGATAAGTTTATTGAAACGGATGGCGCGGTATTGCTTGCCACGGCAAGTTTTTGGGAAGGTATTGATGTCAGAGGTGACAAGCTTACCTGTGTTATTATTGATAAACTACCGTTTGCCTCGCCTGACGATCCGCTACTGCAAGCGCGCTGTGAAGATGTTAGACGCCAAGGTGGCGATGCCTTTGCACAAATACAGCTTCCGCAAGCCGTTATTGCCTTAAAACAAGGGGTGGGGCGGCTTATTCGTGATGTGAGTGATCGCGGTGTCATGGTTATTTGTGATAATCGTTTAGTTAACCGTCCTTATGGGCAAACTTTTTTGAAAAGCTTGCCTGAAATGAAGCGAAGTCGAGATTTAGCACAAGCGGTCGCTTTTCTTGAAAAATTATAGGCGGCTTATTTTTGAACGAAAGTATTCGCGCTTGGTTGTAAACCTCGCGGTTAAAACCGCTCCTACAAAATACAAATCAATAATTTTTAAGGTAAAAATATAGTGAATTATTTGGCCATTGATGCCTCAACAGAAGCTTGCTCGGTAGCATTACAAATTACCGATGCCGCTGCTAACCGTAAAGTTTATAGCCGTTATGATTTGTGTCCGCAATCACATAGTTTGCAATTATTGCCTATGGTTGATGCTGTACTCAATGAAGCTGATATTAAATTATCACAATGTGATGGTTTGATTTTTGGCCGTGGCCCCGGTAGCTTTACTGGTGTCCGCATTGGTGTTGGTGTTGCTCAAGGGCTAGCTTTTGCTGCCGATTTACCTGTGGTCGGTGTCTCAAGTTTACAAGCGATGGCGCAACTCGCTTTTATCAAGTATCAACAAACTCATGTGTTAGCTGCTATTGATGCCCGAATGAGCGAAGTTTATAACGGTTATTTTACGCTTGATGAAAATAATATTATGCAAGCACAACAACTTGTTGATCAACATAGTGAATCAGTAACAGCGCCTGAGCGACTTAGCGAACGTTTAACCAATATTATTACCAAGCCCGTTTACTGTGTTGGTACTGGCTGGGATGCCTATAGTGAGCCGTTATCGATACTGAAAAACAATAGTGGCACCCCTGATATTTTATTTCCTAGCGCTGAGGCCATGTTAGCGATTGGCGAAGCTGCATTTAAGCGAGGCGAGGGCGTTGCCGCAGAAGATGCACAGCCTGTTTACGTACGTGATACGGTGTCATGGAAAAAATTGCCGGGCCGGTAATTATCGAAATAGGCACAGCTTAGATAGAAACGGCTTAAGCAGGAATGACTTAGGCCATAATTACCTAAGCAATAATTGCCTCAACAGACATTGTTTGCTAAATTAACCTTATGAATATTTCTAATTCTTTGAGCTCCGTTTTACCTGCTGGGGTAAATAACAAACCGACAACGGCGATTAAAAGCTCGCAGCGTTTGGCTGAGCCTGTTGCTGAAATAGAGCAAAAGCAATCATCAAATAAGCAAGCAAAAGCAAATATTGTTATTGATGAACAGGCTATTGCCTTATTTGAAAAAAACCAAGCTGAGCAAAACCAGCTTGAGCAAAGAACACAGTTAAGTAATGAACGCTTTTCTTTTGACGAACCCTCTGCAAGTCAAGATCAACCATCAGCAAAAAATGAAACCGCAGTAGCTAGCTATCAAGCGGTTGGTAATCTTGCACAACGTGAATCCGTGCAACAGCTATTTGGTGTCGACGTATATGCGTAAGCTATTTATTGTTATTGAATTCTTTCAGTAACAACAAAGTAATTTCCTCTTCCTTTTATACCTTCTATAAGTTGAGTGCAAATGTCCTTCTTTTCTCAGAATAATACCGGCCATGTATCATCAAGTTTTTGGAAAAAATATCATTTTTTCATCTTATTGATTACTGCCATTGTAATAAAGCAATTACCGCTGGTTTCTATCCCTTTTAATTGGTTAGAAAGCTACTTTCATGAAATCAGTCATGGCATTGCCGCTGTTTTTACCGGTGGTAATGTTTTGCGTATTCAGCTATTTGCTAACGGTGCTGGCTTATGTACCACACAAGGAGGCAGCAGTTTTGTTATTAGCTTTGCGGGTTATGCAGGCGCAACATTATGGGGTTGGGGAATATATAAATTAGCCAGTGCTCATCAGCGCGCCGCACAAATTTTTTCAGCAGTTATTTTTATACTATTGATTTTCTCTATTATTTTTTGGGGACGTGATCTACTTACCTGGTTTATTTTAGCGGTATTAGCCGTTATATTTTTGCTGACCATTAAATTGCAAAAAGTGCATTACTTGCAACGATTGATGCAGCTGTTTGGCTTGTTAATTTTATTAAATAGCTTGTCTAGCCCGTCTTATTTGCTTGATGGGCGCCATTTAGGTGACGGTGCTGCTTTGGCATCAATGACTTTTATCCCTGAAATTGTTTGGGTGTTTGTTTGGTTTTCGCTGGCGTTACTGGCTTTGTACTCGCTTTATAAAAGCGCTCGAAGATCTTAATATTTCAATACTTAATATTTCAATAAGTGCCAAAAGGACTGTATTTTGAATACCATAAAAGAAGTTAGCTATAACCTTGAAACCATGTCTTTACATGGGTTGTCGACAGGTGTAGCGGAAAAAAAAGATAATATAGTTTTATGCTTACACGGCTGGTTAGATAATGCCGCTAGCTTTTTGCCATTGATGCCTTATTTGCAGCAAAACTTAGCTGATAAGCACATTGTCGCTATTGATTGGCCAGGGCATGGAAACTCAAGTCACAAAAGCCTTGATGCCCACTATCATTTTATTGATTGGGTTTATGATTTACTGCAATTATTTGAATTTAATGAATGGCAATGTATTGATATTGTTGCTCACTCTATGGGTGGTATGGTGGCAAGTGCCTTTGCGGCCGCTTTTCCAGAGAAAGTAAAATCGTTAACCTTAATTGACTCTATTGGTTTTCTCAGTGCAAAGGCAGAGCAGACCACTCAGCAACTGCATGATGGTATGTTAAGTCGCTTAAAAAGTAGTACTAAAAAACTTAACAATCAACAGAAAAAACTCCACCCCAGTTTTGAGTCAGCGGTTAAAGCGCGTGTTGCGGTTTCAGATCTAAAACAGGAACAAGCTCAGGTGTTAGTTGCACGCGGTTTGTTAAAAGAGCCACGAGGTTTTAGTTGGCGCAGTGATATCCGTTTGCGTAATACCTCGCCTTACCGATTAACGTTAAAACAGTCGCAGCAACTTATCCGTGATGTAAAATGTCCCGTACAATTGATTTATGGCAGTGCTGGCATGGATATGATGAAATCAGGTATTGAACATTTTGGTCCTTTATTTAAGCAATTATCGAGTTATGAGTTAACAGGCGGACACCATGTACACATGGAGCAAGCTGAAAAAACTGCCGAGTTAGTCAAGTATTTTTTATGTGAATAGTGAATGTTAGCGGCAATATATTGCAATTTAGCCAATAAATGTGGAAACATAATAAGTATTGGAGCTAAAGCTCTAGTTTGTTAGTTGTAATTCAAACAAGTGTTTAAAATTAACTGGTACTATCAGTTGAAATTTGGTAAAACAGTGGCATGAATTAAAAGCGTCATAAATATGAAGCATTAAATAAAAAAATATAATCTGTACGCTACACTGTAATTAGCGACAATCTGTACGCTACATTAAAGCTAGCGACAAATAACCATTAAGGAATCGTGTTGTGGAAAAAATCTGGTTAGAAAAAAGTTACCCGCCTGGTGTCCCATTTGAAATAAACCCAGATAAGTATCCGTCATTAGTTACCATGTTTAATAAATATACTGTTCAATATGGTGATAGAGCAGCATTTATTAATATGGGTGCTAGCATTACTTATACAGAATTAGCTGAACAAGCGACAGCATTTGCTGCTTATTTGCAACAAGGTTTAGGTCTAAAAAAAGGCGATAAGTTTGCCATAATGATACCTAACACTTTACAGTACCCCGTAGCTTTGTTTGGCGCTTTACTTGCGGGTTTAACCGTGGTTAATGTTAACCCTTTATATACCGCGCGTGAGTTAGAACATCAGCTTAAAGATTCTGGCACCAAAGCCATTTTGATCATTGAAAATTTCGCACAAACGCTTGAAAAAGTTATTGATAAAACACCAGTTGAGCATGTCATTATGACATCGCTTGGTGATCGTCTTGGCTTAGTAAAAGGCAAGGTAGTCAATGCGGTTGTTAAGTATGTGAAAAAAATGGTTCCCGCTTTTAATTTACCCGATACCGTGCGTTTTAATACGGCTGTAGCTAAAGGACGTAAATTTGCATTTACGCCTGTTGAAGTGTCTGGTGATGATTTAGCTTTTCTACAATATACGGGTGGTACTACTGGCGTGTCAAAGGGCGCTATGTTAACTCACCGAAATATGGTTGCTAACTTAGAGCAAGCAAAAGCGGCAATAAAGCCTATGCTTGAAGATGGCTCAGAGTTAGTTGTAACCGCTTTACCGCTTTATCATATCTTTGCTTTAACGGCGAACTGCTTAACGTTTATGACCTTAGGTGGCACTAATTTACTGATCACTAACCCACGTGATATGCCCGGCTTCATTAAAGAGCTTAATAAATATACTTTTACCGCCATTACCGGGGTAAATACCTTATTTAATGGTTTGTTAAATACTCCTGGCTTTAAAGATTTAGATTTTTCTAATCTTAAAATGTCTCTGGGCGGCGGAATGGCGGTACAACGTCCTGTTGCCGAGCGTTGGCAACAAATTACGGGTTCAAGATTATTAGAAGGCTACGGTTTAACAGAATGTGCACCTATGGTGACTTTAAGTCCTTATAATCAAGAAGCTTATAACGGCACTATTGGTTTACCTGCACCATCAACAGATATTAAAATTATCCTTGATGATGGCACTGAAGCGCCTTTAGGGGAAGCTGGTGAAATGTTAGTTAAAGGCCCGCAAGTGATGAAGGGTTATTATAACCGACAAGATGCAACTGACGAAATTTTGAAAGATAACTGGTTAGCAACGGGTGATGTTGCTTGTATGGATGAAAACGGTTTCTTTAAAATAGTTGATCGCAAGAAAGACATGATTATTGTTTCAGGCTTTAATGTTTTTCCAAACGAAATTGAAGAAGTGCTAATGATGCATGACGGTGTTTTAGAAGCTGCCGCTATCGGTGTACCTAATGATGTTAGTGGTGAAATGGTCAAAGTTTTTGTTGTTGCTAAACAAGACGACTTAGACGAAGAAATACTTATTAAACATTGTCGTGAAAACTTAACCAACTACAAAGTACCTAAATTAGTGGTATTTAAAGATGAATTACCTAAAACTAACGTAGGTAAAATCTTAAGAAGAGAGCTCAGATAAGTTACGAGCAAGAAAAGTAGCGAGTTACGAAAACACCTGACTGCTGTTGTGTGTTTTCGTAACTATTTATCTCGTCACTGCTAGCTTGTCTCTTCGCAACTCGTATCTGTCACTGTTTTATTGTTTCTTCGCAACTTAAAACTCGTAACTCGTCACTGCTTCATTGTGCTTTTAAAGTCTGTCCATTCACTGCTAAACTATCATCAGACATCAAATAAACATAAAGTGGCATAATATCAGCGGGCGTTGCTAAATTATCTTTATCTTCTGCGGGGTAAGCACTGGCGCGCATATTAGTTTTTGTCGCTCCTGGATTAATGGCATTAGTACGTAAGTTGCTATTTTCATACTCGTCAGCAATAACCTGCATCATGCCCTCAGTGGCAAATTTAGAAATACTGTAAGCTCCCCAATAAGCACGTCCTTGATTACCTACTCCAGAAGAAGTAAATACTAACGACGCATGCTCAGCTAGTTGTAAGGCTGGAATAAGCGCTTGTGCTAATAAACATTGGGCAGTGACATTAACCTTCATCACATCATTAAATATTTGCTCATGAATTTGAGTGAAAGGCGTTAACTCACCTAAAACCGAGGCATTAAGCAAAGCACCATCTAACTTGCCAAACTGGCTAACAATTGTTGCCGACATATCAATATAGTTTTGTTTGGTGGCACCCTTTAAATCAAGAGGGATAATTGCGGGCTCAGCTAACTTTAGTGCGGTAATTTCATCATAAACACTTTCTAACTTGCTGACGGTTTTACCTAATAAAATTATCGTAGCGCCAAGTTTGGCATAAGTTAATGCTGCTTCTCTACCTATGCCAGCACCAGCACCAGTGATTAATATAATTTTATTTTTTAAGCTGTTTTCTTGTGGGGTGTATTCAAACATTTTGCCACCTTAGTCATTTTTAAACGAATAGTGCTATTTTACTTGGTTTTTATTTAATAACGAGGAAAAAATAAGCTTTTGATTTGTTAATTGAAAAAAAATTAATTTTGAAACTGTTTTGGGATTATTTCATCAAGAAAAATAAAAAATATCAGTTAAATGGTAAAAACAACTGGCACATTGTTAGCGCTTGCGTTAAGTTTATTAACTGGTCTAACTAGTTAGTTTGATGTTTTTTCAAATTAGCAGTAAAAAAGTAAAAAAAATAACATTACACTTATTAAAAATAATAGAAATAAAATAGGCATTGGGGAGATAAAATGAAAAAGTTAGTTCTTAGTCTAGCTATTGTCAGCGCACTGGGTTTAAGTGGCTGTGGTAGTGAAACCATCGAAGATGTAAAAAATGACGTTGCTGAAAATGGCACGCCCATTGTGGCTTCTGCGAGAGTTGTATTTGACCCTGCAGGTGGGGTGTTATCAGTACCAAATGATTTGTTATTCTCAGAAACTACGGATGGTACATTAAACATACCAGTAGATGATGCCACAGATTTTTCAGATCCAACGGTTGCCATCAATGCGATTGATGGCTGGTCAACAACCAACCCGTTTGTACTTGCTATTGATTTTCCAACCGGCACATCACTTGATGGTAACTCTGTTTTTAGCTCTGCCTCGGTAAAAGTTTTTGAATGTGAAGCAAAACTTTTAACCGACGCGTGTGTTGTTGCGAGTGAATTAACCTTTGGTGTTGATTTTGTTGCGCAAGCTTCTGGTGATAGTGTTGCCGTAGTAGCACTTAAACCATTAAAAGCTAAAACAGCTTATATTTTAGCACTAACCAATAATTTAAAAGACAGTAATGGTAAAGCCGTTGCTGGCTCGTCAACGTATGAAATAGTACGTCAAGACATTACGACGCATCCATTAGCTACTGATGCTCAACTAGGTTTACAAGGCGCTGTCAATAGTTATGAGAATGCTATTGTCGCTGCGGGTGTAGATCCAGACACGCTAATTTACACCATGTCAATGACGACTCAATCAACCGCTGATGTATTAGCAACAACCAAAGCACTAATGGCAAGTAATGTACCTGCCATGGTTGAAGATGCTTTAGTTAATGGTATTCCTGCCATTGGCGTTGTAGATACTGGCATGTCTGTTGCTGATATCCTAGCGGGGCAAATTCCTGCTGAGTTAGAGCCGTTATATTCAAGCGCTAATTTTATGCAAGGCAGTATTACCTTACCGTATTATTTAGGTGTGCCTACGGCTGAAAATCCATTAGCACCAACGAATGATTGGTGGAAAGCTTTATGTGACTCAGGCGTCACTTTAGCAGGTTATGTTGCTGGTGGTGGTACATTACCTGAAGGGCCATTGACTGAATCTGATGGTGTTTGTATGCAAGTAGGTTTACGTGATTTAAGCTCTGCTGAAGGTTTTGAAGATTTTGATTCAGAACGAAACTTAACTCAATACAGCCCAATACCGAAAGCCAATGCTGAGATGGACATTGTGGTGCAAATGACCACGCCTGATGTTACTTGGGCTAATCTTGTTCGTCCAACATTAGGTTTAGCGGCTGATTTAGCTGAGCCTGAAGCAGGCTGGCCAGTGGTTATTCTTCAACACGGCATTACCTCGAAAAAAGAAGATATGCTAACGATAACAGGTATTCTTTCTGCGTATGGTTTTGCTACCGTAGCCATTAATCATCCATTACATGGTGATCCTGACGCACTGGGTGGTTTATTACCAGGTGGTAGTCGTGGTTTTGATATAACGGGTCCTGATAATATTCCTGATGGTATCGATGACATTAGTGCTTCAACGGTCTCTGCTACTCACTATATGAACTTAGCAAGCCTGTTAACTACACGTGATAACTTACGCCAATCAACGTCTGATTTATTAGGTTTACGTTTAGGTGTAAACTTCTTAGGTGGTTTCCATACTGAAGGTAATGCGATAAAAGTTGATGGTACTAATGTGCACTTTTTAGGGCATTCATTAGGGGCTATTACGGGTATTAACTTTATTGGTTTAACCAATACGCCACTTGACCCACAAGTTGACTCATTATTTGCTGTTAATACTAATACTCAAGCGATGCCAGGTACTATGGTGGCTAACTTATTGATGGAGTCAGGATTTTTTGGTGATGTTATTAAGTCAAGTTTAACGTATTCAGCATCGGAAGACTTCCAAGCTTATGTTGCTCAAGTTCATCAAAGTGAAGAGGAACCAACTTCAGATGAATTAGTGGGCTATTATCAAGACTTCTACGCCTTATTGGACTCTGATCAACAAGCAGCATTAAATGCTACCTTTGCTCAGTTTGCCTTTGCAGCACAAACGGTAACGGATGCGGGTGACCCTGCTAACTATGCGGCTATGATGGTTGCTACCAATACGCCTACTCATTTAATTGAAGTGGTAGGAGATGGCGGCACTAACCTAAGCGATCAGGTTATTCCAAATACAGTAACTACTTCACCATTAAGTGGTACTGAAGGCGCTATTGCCTTGTTAGGTTTACCGGGAATTTCTGCAACGACACAAGATGATGAGTCACCAGTATCTGGTGCGGTACGTTTCTTGTTTGGTCATCATGGCTCTATTTTAACTCCAATTCCAAGAGATGAAGCCCCTGATGCTGTTATGACAAGTGCCGCAACCTCTGAAATGCAAAGCCAAGTTGCTAACTTCTTTAACTCAGATGGACATGAAATTTTAATAACGAACGGAGATGTTGTTCAATAATTAATAACTATTGAAATACCAAGACCTTTAGTTTGTAACTAAAGGTCTTTTTTTTGCTTTAAAATAAAGTAGAATCCCCCACAGGAATTATTGAAAATAGAGTGCTTAGGAGCATCATTTGGAATTTTTATATGAATATGGTTTGTTTTTAGCGAAAACCGTCACCTTTGTTATTGCCGTCATTGCTATTATTACCGTGATTGCCGCATCGGCTATAAAACAAAAGCATAAAAAAGGTGAGTTGGAAATTACCGACTTATCAGAGCAGTTTGAAGAGGTAGAGCAAGATGTTATTCATGCTTTATTAAATAAGGAAGAGTTAAAGCAAAAAGAAAAAGTGGATAAAAAGCTGGCAAAAGAGCAAGCGAAGAAAGATAAAGCCTTAGCAAAAGAAAGTGCAAAGTCTGATGGTGAAGCGGTAGTAGAAAGTAAGCCGAAAGTCTTTGTTATTGACTTTAAAGGCAGTATTGATGCCAAAGAAGTCAGCTCATTACGTGAAGAAGTGACGGCTATTTTATCTGTTGCTAGCAAAAGTGATGAAGTTTTTGTGCGTTTAGAAAGTGGTGGCGGTATGGTGCATGGCTACGGTTTAGCGTCATCACAACTTGATAGAATTCGTCAACATGAAATACCCTTAACGGCTTCTGTTGATAAAGTTGCTGCATCGGGAGGCTATATGATGGCCTGTGTTGCCAATAATATTATTGCCGCCCCTTTTGCTATTCTTGGCTCTATCGGCGTTATTGCGCAATTACCTAATTTTAATAAGCTATTAAAGAAAAATGATATTGATTTTGAGCAGTTTACCGCGGGTGAATTTAAACGAACCGTGACTATGTTTGGTGAGAATACCGAAAAGGGTAAAGAGAAATTTGTTGAGGAGTTAGAAGAAACCCATGTACTTTTCAAAGATTTTGTTAGTGAGCATAGACCTAGTTTAGATCTTGACAAAGTAGCCACAGGGGAACATTGGTTTGGTACTACAGCGTTAGAGCTTGGCTTAATTGATACTATTCAAACTAGCGATGATTACTTACAAAATTTGAGCAAAAGCCATAAAGTTGTTGCGATTAAGTATGAAGTGAAAAAAGGTTTAGCAGAAAAGTTTGCTAAAGCGGCATCACTGTCTGCTGAAGGCATCTTAGGTAAACTTATGCAAAAAAATCGTATTTTCCCAAGCTAATCTCATATAACCGCCTACTTGTATTTTAAACGATGTAGGCGGGAATTTATTCGCGTTTAATTTTTTAAATGATGAAAATCAATTTCTTCAATAGTATTGCCTGCGTTTTTATTTAAAAACAACTCTTCATCAAATTGCCCTTCACTTTTTGCAACAATAATACTCACCATACTATCGCCTGTTACATTAACAGCGGTACGAGTCATGTCGAGTAATCGGTCAACGCCAATGATTAATGCTATGCCCTCAACAGGTAAACCAACTTGCTCTAAGACCATGGCTAACATGATTAAACCAACACCGGGTACGCCCGCCGTACCAATAGAAGCGAGTGTTGCCGTGAGAACCACAGTTAAATAATCAGCTAAGGTTAAGTCTTGGCTAAATACTTGGGCAATAAATACCGTAGCAACCCCTTGCATAATTGCCGTGCCGTCCATATTAATAGTGGCACCTAAAGGCACAGTGAATGATGCTATTGAGTTTTTCACCCCCATTTTCTTTGTGGCAGTTTCTAACGTAACCGGGATAGTGGCATTTGAGCTAGCGGTTGAAAAAGCGAAAAGCGCAGCGTCACGCATTTTCTTTAAAAACCTTATAGGGCTTAAACCAGTAAATAGTTTTAGCATAATAGGGTAGGTGAGCAGTGCGTGGCTAAATAATACCGCTAATACCACAACAAAATAGATAATTAAATTACCAAAGGTTTCTATTGATACCGTAGTAAATAAGGTGGCGAGCAAAGCAAATACGCCATAAGGGGCAAGGTTCATTAAAATAGCCACCAAACGCATGATCACTTCACTTAAATCTTCAAATAGACTTGCGACACGTTCACCCGCTTTACCCGATAAGGCAATAGCAATACCAAAGAGTAAAGCAAATACGATTACCTGCAACATTTTACCTTGAGCAAAGGCTTCAAAAGGGTTGGTAGGAAACATTTGAATAATAACTTGTGCTAGCGATGGTGCTTCACCAGAGCTAAAACTAGTGCTGGTAGTCATACCAACGCCTTCGCCGGGGCCAACAATTAACGCAACTAAAATTGCAGAGCTAATGGCAATAGCCGTAGTCACTAAATATAAACCGATAGCTTTACCACCGATACGGCCAAGTTTGGTGGTGTCTTGCAATGAACAAACACCACAAACCAATGAAACAAAAACTAATGGCACCACAAGCATGCGTAAACTCGCCATAAATATTTGACCAATTATTTCCAATAAACCATCCACTAAAAAGTGTTGAATAGATAATTCGAATAAGAACAAGTTAATAACAAAATCTTTGCCGTTGGGCATTAACCATTGTAATAACGAGCCTAGCAGTATGCCGCAGACCATACCGATAACAATGCGCGTGGTAAGGCTATATTGTGGTGTTTTTTTGGATAAATCTGTTTTTGACATGGTTAGCATAATACTGGTTAGTTTTATTATGTTTGATAGATTAACAATAATTTAAATGATTAAAAACAGTTTTGCTCATTTAACTACAGTTCTGGCTATTTATCGTTAACAACATAAATGAATAAGGTTTTTTTCTTAAATTAAGCTATTAAGTTGTACCTTTTTGCTATTTATCAGTTAATATGATTAAAGAAGATTAACCACAATACAATAGGGATACCTTTATGGAGTTACTTCGACGCTTTAGTTTTACTCTGTTATTAATGATGCTAACTACCTTGGTAGCATGTGGTGGCGGTGATGGTGGTCTTGCTCGAGAAGATGATGGTGGTGGAACGACCGAAGACGTTACAACCGTTACTTTAGCTATATCCAATATCAATGTTACTGAGCAAACACCTGCAACTATTTCAGCAACGGTATTGGAAGGAAGTACTCCTGTAAGCGGTGTGGTTGTTACTTTTTCTACCTCTTTAGGCTCTTTTAATCCAGAATCAGGTACGGCTTTAACTGATAGCGATGGGGTTGCCAGTATTGTTTTAAATGCTGGTGATATTAGTGGTGCAGGTGTTGTTGTTGGCACCTTAAGCACAGGTGAAGATGGCGCTATTGGTTTTACCACTGAAGCCTCGTCATCAACAGCAGTTGTAGTACGAATAGGTAATGGTAGTGGTGCTAATTTTGTTGAAGGGATTGCTGATGTTAGCTTAGCGCAAATTTCTGCAGGTGGAACCACTGTTATTTCAGTGAGTTTAGTGGATGAACAAGGCACTCTTTTTACTGAACTGGTAGAGCTGAGTTTTTCTTCTCGTTGTACTGAAGATGGAACTGCAACCTTAAGCTCGCCAGTAACAACTTCAAGCGGCTTAGCCAGTAGTACCTATTTAGCTAAAGGCTGTGTGGGTGATGATAATATTCAAGTAAATGCTATCGTTGGGGGAGCTAACTTATCGGCGACAGGGTTAGTCAATGTATTGCAAGCTGATGTAGGAAGTATCGCTTTTATTTCAGCAACACCAGATCATATTGCTATTTTAGGTACTGGTGGTGATGAAAGCTCTACTGTTATTTTTAAAGTACTAGATGTTAATGGTGACCCTATTAATGATCAAGATGTTACTTTTGAATTAAGTACAGATCTTGGTGGTATAAATATTAGCCCATTAAACGCAACCACTAATGCTGATGGTGAAGTACAAACCGTGGTGAATTCCGGTACAGTATCAACCAGTATTCGTGTTAAAGCTACTATTACAGGTAGTGATCCTGCAATCTCTTCACAATCTAAATTATTAGTGTTATCAACAGGTATACCTGATCAAGATAGTTTTAGTTTGTCAGCCTCTATATTAAATCCAGAGGGGTGGGATATCGATGGCAATGAAGTAGAAGTAACCGCTCGTTTAGCCGATGCTTTTAATAACCCCGCCCCAGATGGTACGGCTGTAAGTTTTACTACAGAAGGGGGATCAATAGATTCATTTTGTGTCACTAGTAATGGTGCTTGTAGTGTTACATGGCGTAGTCAGTTCCCTCGTCCAGAAGGACATATTTTAGGTGATATAAATAATCCTACTCATTTACCTGAAACAACTAATACCATGGGGCAAAAACTTGGTGGCAGAGCAACTATTTTAGCAACTGCTATTGGTGAAGAATCTTTTCCTGATTTAAATGGTAACGGTCGTTTTGATGCTGCTGAAATGACTGCTTTTGCAGGTAATGATATTAGTGGTCGTCCTTATGATGTTAAAGAAGCTTTTGTTGATCATAATGAAGATGGTTTGTATAACCCCACAGAAGGTGGTGATGTAAATCAAAGTGGTGCTTTAGAAGAGTTCACCGATTTTAATAATGACGGAATGTTTACTGCCTTTGCTGAAAATGGTGACGAGTATAGCGATGGTAAATATAATGGTGTTTTATGTTCAATCCCCGTACATGATGGCTGTTCAATAGATGAACAATCTGTAAATGTTAGAGCTAGCTTAGTCCTAGTGATGTCTGGTTCCGACCCGATAATTAATGTGTTGACGCCTGTTATTAATATCATTGGTGAAGGAACAGGTGTTGCCACAATTATTATTTCTGACTTACATAATCAGCCTATGCCTTTTGACACTAAAGTAGTATTTAATACAGGGGTAGGTTCTTTTGTCAGTACAAGTAGTTTTGCTTGGCCAAATGAGAATCACAATGGTGGTAGACAATATTCAGTAGCAATTAAAGGTGAAGACGAGCCCAAATCGGGTACTTTATCTGTTGAAATAGAAACGGCTAGCGGAGTAGTTTCTATAGGTGTTGCTACAGTTAATATTTTATAGAAATAACATAAAAAGTAATCTTATTTGTAACCATAAAAAAAGCTCCTTCGGGAGCTTTTTTGCTATCGGATCATAAACTACTTACTCATTTCAGCAATCAAAAAAGCAGAAATTTCTCCTGCTACTTTCAAGGTTTTATCACGGCTCACTTCCCCTTGACCTGAACTGTCGGTAAAAGGCGCTATTTCCATCATATCGGCACCCGTTATTGGGTATTTTGCGGCAATAGCGCGTAATATCTGCATTGCTTCAATAGGCATTAAACCGTCAGGCTCTGGAGTGCCTGTGGCGCTAGCATAGCTGTCGTCAATCGCGTCAATATCAAAGCTGACATAAAGCTCATCAATATTTTGCTTCGCTAATTGCGCCAGAATATTATTAATCACTTGCTCAACACCAAGCTCTTTAATTTCATGTGCCCAATGCTGTTTTACCCCAAAAGTGCTTTCCCAGTGACTTTTAGGTTTACCGCTGGAGCGAATACCCACTTGAATTAAATGATCGGCTGCAGGTAAATCCTCTAAAATATGAGTACACCAAGAGCCGAAACATAAGTCGATACCTAAACGCTCTACCAGTAAATCTGTGTGGGCATCAAAGTGAATAATACTAGTACGTTTACCTTGTTTTTGTTTTGCTTGTAAATAAGCTTTAGTGAGCGGGTAGCTAACACTGTGATCGCCACCTAAACCAAAAATACCTTTATCAGGAAACTCCGCGTAAAAATCATGCAGCACATCTTCGGTAATGCTGAGCGGACTCACGCAGAATTCACTCTGGGCATTTTGATAAAGTGCTTTACGACAATTGGCTAAAGTGGCTTCATTTAAATATTTATCGGCAAGTAAATGCGGGATCACTCTAATGTCCCCTAAATCAAAAGCGTTAAGTTCGGGGTAATTTTCAAGTAATGTTGAGCGAAGAAATAAAGGCCCCCAGTTAGCGCCACGTAAAATACCACCGCCACAATCGGACGCTATACCTAAAATTACCGCATTAGAGGCATCTGTCAGGTCATTTAAGGTGTTTTTCCATAAATTGTCTACATTGGTTGCTTGACCAAAAATAGCTTGGTGAAGCTGCTCTTTACGCTCTTTGGCTGTATTTACGGTAAAGACACCATTTCCTGGTGGGCATAAACATTGTGTTAATTTATTTTTAAATTGTGCGGTTAATTCAGGCATTTTTTATCTCTGCTTTTATCACGGTGAGCGGGTTAGTTATAAGATCAATTTTAAATTTTTAGTATTTAACTCTTATTTTTTCTAACAAAGTCGATTATGATTGCGCAGAAAATAGGGTTAAGTAACTATTATAGCCAAAAGCACTAAGTAGTTATAGACATGTCAGGCAGGCAAAAAATAAATGCTTGTCAATTTGCATATTTATAGATATATCTATAAATAGGTATGCAATCATGTTTTTTAAATGAAATGAATTTTAGCGTTACCTGAGTGATATTAAAGAGCATGCTCGCACTTTTAAACTCAAATAACGAATGAATAAAAAGACAAAAATAAATTTATCTTCTTATGAAGAAGAACAGTTAAATTAGTAGGATTACAAATTTTTATGGCAAAATCACTGGTTATTGTCGAGTCGCCAGCCAAAGCGAAAACAATCAATAAATATTTAGGGAAAGACTTTATTGTTAAGTCGAGTGTCGGTCATATCCGTGACTTACCCCATAGTAGTACTGGCAAAAAAGTAGCAACCAAGTCGCCTGCAGAAGTTCGCAAAATGGCGCCTGAAGCTAAGGCTAAATATAAAGCTAAACGCGATAAGCAAGCGTTAGTTAACCGAATGGGCATAGACCCAGAAAATAATTGGGCAGCTAATTATCAAATTCTCCCCGGCAAAGAAAAAGTGGTTGCCGAGCTTCAAAAATTGGCAGAAAAAGCTGACACCATCTATCTCGCAACCGATTTGGATCGCGAGGGAGAGGCGATTGCTTGGCATTTAAAAGAAATTATTGGTGGCGATGATGAAAAGTTTCGTCGGGTAGTTTTTAATGAAATTACTGAAAGTGCTATTCAGCAAGCTTTCTCTACCCCAGGTGAGTTAAGCATGCCAGGTGTTAACGCTCAACAAGCCCGTCGATTTTTAGACCGAGTCGTTGGCTTTATGGTTAGCCCATTGCTGTGGAAAAAAGTTGCCCGTGGTCTATCTGCAGGTCGAGTACAATCGGTTGCCGTTAAATTAGTGGTTGAAAAAGAGCGCGAGATTAAGGCTTTTGATCCAAAAGAGTTTTGGGAAATTGCCGCAGAAACGCACGCAAAAACAACAGAAACACTTGCCCTTGATGTGACTCATGAAAATGGTAAAGCATTTAAACCCACCAATAAAGCGGATGCTGACAAAGCTTTATCCGTATTAAAATCGGCAGATTATGCGGTCAGTAAACGTGAAGACAGACCGTCAAAAAGTACGCCTTCTGCACCGTTTATTACCTCTACTTTACAACAAGCCGCCAGTACTAAATTAGGTTATGGCGTTAAGCGTACCATGGGCTTAGCTCAGCGTTTATATGAAGCGGGTCATATCACTTATATGCGTACCGATTCAACCAATTTGAGTAAAGATGCTGTTGAAATGTGTCGTACGCACATCAGTGAAAACTTTGGTGAAAATTATTTACCTGAAAAACCAAAAGTTTATGGCTCTAAAGCAGGCGCTCAAGAGGCGCATGAAGCAATTCGTCCTTCCAATGTAAAAATTGAATCTGCCTTCATGGAAGGTATCGATGCTGATGCTAAAAAACTTTATGATTTAATTTGGCGTCAATTTGTTGCCTGTCAAATGACGGCAGCACGTTACACCGTGAGTACGTTAACCATTAGTGCCGCAAGTTTTGACTTAAAAGCCAAAGGCCGAGTCATGCAATTTGATGGTTGGACAAAAGTACATCCGCAGCTGGCTAAAGGTGATGATAAACATTTACCAGATTTAGCCGTTGGTGAAAAACTAACCTTAGATGATGTAGAAGCTACTCAGCATTTTACTAAACCGCCAGCGCGTTTTGGTGAAGCATCATTAGTTAAAGAGTTAGAAAAACGCTCTATTGGCCGCCCATCTACGTATGCGTCAATTATTTCAACGATTCAAGATAGAGGCTATGTTCGATTAGATAAAAAACGATTTTATGCTGAAAAAATGGGTGAAATTGTTTCTGATAGTTTATCGATAAGTTTTAATAAACTGATGAGTTATGACTTTACCGCCAATATGGAGCAAGAGCTTGATGCCATTGCTGTTGGTGAAATGGACTGGAAAGCGGTATTAGATGAGTTTTATAAGAATTTCAGCAAAAAAATAACACTTGCTAATAAAGAATCGGATGAAGGGGGAATGCCAAATAATAACCCAGTATTAACGGATATAGACTGCCCTACCTGTGCCCGTAAAATGGGTATTAGAACCGCTTCTACTGGAGTGTTCTTAGGCTGTTCTGGTTATGCATTGCCACCTAAAGAGCGCTGTACAACCACCATGAATTTAACGGCTGGTGAAGAAGCGGTAAGTGTATTAGCTGAAGATCAAGAAACTGAAGCATTACGTGCAATGCACCGTTGTAAAACGTGTAATACCGCAATGGACAGCTACTTAATTGATGAAACCCGCAAATTACATGTCTGTGGTAATAATCCTATTTGTGAAGGCATTGAAGTAGAGCAGGGCACATTTAAAATTAAAGGTTATGATGGCCCCGTTTTAGAATGTGATCGCTGTGAAGCCGATATGGAATTAAAGTCTGGCCGTTTTGGTAAGTATTTTGATTGTACTAACGATGAGTGTAAAAATACCCGTAAGCTATTAGCTAACGGTGAAGCTGCGCCACCAAAAGAAGACCCTGTGCAGCTACCCGAGCTTGAGTGTGAAAAGTCAGATGCGCATTTTGTCTTGCGTGATGGTGCAGCGGGTATTTTCTTAGCGGCAAATACTTTCCCTCGTTCGCGGGAAACGCGGGCGCCAAAAGTAGCAGAGTTAAAACGCTTTAGAGAGAGAATTTCGTCTAAATTTTATTATTTAGCTGATGCGCCAGAGCAAGATAATAATGGTCTTTTAGCTGTTATTCGCTATAGCCGAAAAACTAAAGAGCAATATGTCATGAGTGAAGTTGATGGCAAAGCGACTGGTTGGACGGCAAAGTATATTGACGGTAAGTGGGTAGAAGATATACCTAAACCGAAAAAGAAAGTAGCTAAGAAAAAGCCAGCTAAAAAGTAGTCGGGAGTAAGGGAAGTCGCGGGTTTCGAATACACCCATAACACAGTCAGGAGTAAGGAAAGTCGCGGGTTTCGAAGATACTCATAACAAGTAGCTAGCAAATAAAGTTACTAGTTTCGAAGATACTCATAACAAGTAGCGAGTAAGGAAAGTTGCGGAGTACCAAATTTTCAGCATTGGTTTTCGCAACTCGTGACTATTCACTCGAAACTTATTTAATCAAACTCTTCTAACTCATCAATAGCTTTTCTCGCTTGTGCAATAGTGCAGTCAGTTCTGGCAATTAATGCACTTACCGTTATTTCTTCAAGCTTATTGGCAATACTCATGAGTTCATCATGGCTTAAGTGTTGATATTCTTTTCTAAGCAGTTTAGCTAGCCATTGCCAACTTACCTCGTTTGAGGCTTCAATTAACGCCACAATGGTTTGTATTTGCTCAAAGTTAGCCTTAAGTTGCCAATTTCGAGAACGACCAATACGCTGTAGCTCGCAGCCTTGTTGCCTTATCAGTGTTTTTAATGCATACGCTTTCATCGCTTTACGCAAAAATGACGGTAGTGTGATGGTATTGGTTTTATTTAACATAGTTAATGTTTTGACGATATAAAAATAGCTAATGTTTTGACAAAATTAAAAAAGCCAGCAAAATGCTGGCTTGACAGTAGGCGCTAAAGTGCTTACCACTTTTTCTTGGGTTGAAAGAGTACATCCAACTCATTTTCTTCGTTTTTGGCTTTCTTCGCAGCATCTTGTGCATTGGTACTTTTCAATGATTCAGTTATATCATCTAGTTGTTGTGATATTTCAGACTGCTTAGTCTTTACGTATTCAGTTTTTAATGGATGGTTGGCTAAAGTTTGTAACGCTTTTTCAAGATATTGTCGAGCTGAGCCAAGCATTTCTTTGTTTTCTGCTTGTGTGCCTCTTTTTACTAAACTTTCAATATTAATTTTTAGTTGCATGGCATCAAGGCGCTGATCTTCTTTGGAAAAGGTTTGCGCATCTAAGATGCCTTTACTTTGCTCTGATTTGATTGTGGCACGTAATTTCTTAATGCATTGCAAAATAGTTAAAATTTGCTGGTCGTTATCAGGTAGCGAAAAGTTATCATCGCCAGTACTATTGGTTGCTAAATCTTCTGCTGCTTCAAGTCGAGACGTTAACTCTTGTACTCGGCTTTTAATTCCTTTCATCTCAGGGATTAATTCCTGCATTGCTTTCGCAGCATTTAAGCTTCTGCGGTTTAAAATTTTAACTAAATTAGGACTGGCAGGTAAGTTAGATAAATTAAGAATGAGCTCTTCGCTTTCATCTATAATGGCTTTTTGTTTAGCCACCTTGACGCGTTTTTCTGCTTGCTGTTTTTCTTTGTGTTGCTGAATAGCACTAACAACAACAACAAAAATGATTAAGGCGATGATTAGGCCTACGATTATAGCGATCATATTAAAGCTCTTAGTTTATAAATGTGAACAACTTTTTATTTGGTTATTTACTTGAGTTATTCACTTGGATTCCTTACTTTGGTAATAGCAGTCTACAAAAAATGTTCTGCTTAGCATAGAAGAAGTTACCTTTAAATTGAATTTTATTTTTATAGTATAGCCAAGCCACCTTAAGATGCAGAATTTAGCGAGAATAAGCACGTCTTTTTTAGTAAGCCATTGATTGAAAGCATGGTTATAAATAAGCAAGGTAAGGACAACAAAGAAAAAAATTGTTAATTAAGTGTAGAGAATAAGTTAGCTTAAAACAATATTTACAACTTTTGGCTGAAATGTTGAATTTAATTTACAAAAAATGAAATTTGATATGGAATAAACCTTTAATTAAGTATATTATTTTGATATAAGAAAATTCCTGAGCTAACTCGCTAAAGTCTATTTATGAAATTGCAACAACTGCGTTATATCGTTGAAGTGTTAAATAACAATCTGAATGTTTCTGCTACAGCAGAAGCTCTTTTTACTTCTCAACCGGGTATTTCAAAACAAGTACGTATGCTTGAAGATGAGCTAGGTATTCAAATATTTGGTCGAAGCGGTAAGCATTTAACCCACGTTACTTCGGCGGGACAAGAAGTGATTAATATCGCTCAGCAAATATTGTCTAAAGTTGAAGGTATTAAAGCGGTTGCTCGTGAGCATACTCAGCCTGATGAAGGGCGATTGCGAATTGCGACTACTCATACGCAAGCGCGTTATGCTTTGCCTGAAGTTATTCAAGGCTTTATTAAAAAATATTCGAAAGTATCCTTGCAGATGTCTCAGGGCACTCCAGCACAAATTAGTGATGCCGCTGCAAAAGGCGAGGCCGACTTTGCCATCGCCACTGAGTCTTTACATTTATACAATGATTTAGTGATGCTACCTTGTTACCACTGGAATCGCAGTATTATCGTTAGAAAAGATCACCCATTAGCAAGAAAACAAGATTTAACCATTACTGATATTGCTAAATACTCTTTAGTGACTTATGTTTTTGGTTTTACTGGACGCTCTGAGCTTGATGCCGCTTTTGAAAAAGCTGGTGTAGAGCCTAAAATTGCCTTTACCGCAACCGATGCTGATGTCATTAAAACGTATGTTCGATTAGGAGTCGGCATTGGCGTTATTGCATCAATGGCTATTGACCCTAAAATTGATGGCGATTTAGTCGCTATTGATGCTAGCCATTTATTTAAAGCCAGCACCACTAAAATAGGCTTTAGACGTGGTAGCTTCTTACGTGGCTATATGTTTGATTTTATCGAACGTTTTGCCCCGCATTTAACAAAAGATATTGTTACGCGCGCCATGATAATGAAAAATAATGTTGAAGTTGATGAGCTGTTGAAAGACATTGATTTACCAACTTATTAGCGCATTGATTAGTCACGAATAAGAAAAGTTTCGAGTGACGAAAACACTTTACTCTCAGTAGGGTATTTCGCTACTCGCTACTCGCTACTCGTCACTCGTTAATATTATTAGCATTCAATAATATTAACGGCTAAACCACCACGTGAAGTTTCTTTGTATTTTGTTTTCATGTCATTACCCGTTTCCCACATCGTTTTGATGACTTTATCTAAAGAAACCTTTTGATTTCCTGTGCCACGTAGCGCTAATCGAGAAGCATTAATTGCTTTTACTGAGCCCATAGCATTGCGCTCAATACAGGGTACTTGTACTAAACCGCCAACAGGGTCGCAAGTTAAACCTAAATTGTGCTCCATACCTATTTCGGCAGCATTTTCCACTTGTATTGGCGTACCACCCATAATTTCGGTTAACGCCCCCGCAGCCATTGAACAGGCTACTCCTACTTCACCTTGACAGCCAACTTCTGCCCCTGATATTGAGGCATTGGTTTTATATAAAATACCAATAGCGGCAGCGGTAAGTAAATAGCGTATGCAATCATCGTCAGTAACGGGCTGAACAAATTTATCGTAATAACATAATACCGCAGGAATAATACCTGCAGCACCATTGGTTGGCGCTGTAACAACTCGGCTGCCTGCGGCATTTTCTTCATTGACGGCTAAAGCGAATAAATTAACCCAATCCATGGCGATTAACGGATCATTAGATTTTTCTACTTTTAATGAACGGTGTAAAGCGGGGGCGCGGCGATTAACCTTTAAGCCACCGGGTAAAATCCCTTCCGTGCACATACCGCGTTCAACGCTACTACGCATTGCTTGCCATATAGTCATTAGCTGAGCGCGAATATTTGCTTCATCGTTTAAACATTTTTCATTATTCATCATCATGGTGCTGATGCTTAAACCACTTTCTTGTGCCAGTGCTAATAACTCTGCGGCATTGCTAAACTTATGAGGTCGATTAATATTTGCATGCAAAGATAAGGCGTTGTTTTTTTCCTTTTCAAAATCACAATCTTCAACAATAAAGCCGCCACCAATCGAGTAATAGGTTTGCTCTAGTATGAGCGTATTGTTTTGATAAGCATAAAGAGTCATAGCATTAGCATGAGCGGGCAAGGTTTTTCTGTGATGATAGATAATAGCGTCGTCTTTAGGAAAATCGACACTGTGTTTACCTGCCAGTTGAATTTTTTGGCTAGCAACCACCTCAGTTAAAATACTATCAATTGAGTCTACCGCAATGGTGTCTGGCATTTCGCCGGATAAACCTAAAATTACCGCCTTACCTGTGCCGTGTCCTATACCTGTTTGTCCTAAAGAGCCAAACAGCTCACACTTAACTCGGTCAATCGTTAATAATTGCGCTTGCTTTTGTAATTCATCTATAAATAACTTAGCGGCTTTCATTGGGCCAACGGTATGTGAGCTAGAAGGGCCGATACCAATTGAAAACATATCAAATACACTAATCATAATTATTTCCGAATAAAATTTTACTCAGCACAGGTTTTGCTGATATTAATATGGATAATCATAACTTAAAGTTAGCGATATTAAAAATAAATATTAGCGTACCTTGTCGGTAAATAGTTGAAAGTTTATTGATGAATTAGCGCAAAGCGATAAAAATTTCCGAAGACTACTTTATATGCTCGATTAAATCTTTTAGCATAGCTGCGGTTGCGCCCCAGATATTATAGTGTTTGTAAGGGAAGAAATGAATGTTGTGATGACGGCCATGTCGAAATGCCTTAATGCAGAGGTGATTATCTTCTTGCAGAAAGTGTTGTAACGGCACTTGAAATATTTCCGCGACTTCATTGTCATCTCGCTGATAATTTTGCTGAGCATCAATTATTGCCACAATGGGCGTAACTTGATAACCACTCATTATTTCATAATTAGGCAGTTGCCCTAAAACTGATACCGACTCGGGTGCTAAGCCTATTTCCTCATAAGCTTCTCTTAATGCCGTGGCAATAAGGTTGTTATCTTCAGGCTCAGCTTTTCCGCCTGGAAAACTTACCTGCGAAGGATGATGCTTTAGGTGGCTAGAGCGTTTAGTCAAAAGCACATGCAAACCTAAGTTATTTTCAGGGTCATTTATTAAGCCAATAAGCACAGCAGCTGATTTTAGCGGTGAATGGTGCTGGTAATTATGGCTTGATGGTGTTAATTGTTTCAAATGAAAGCGGTATAAAAATTCATCCTTATTCATCTGTTACTCGCTCGCAGCTTGAGTGAATTTACTTAATACGGGTAAAATGCGCTGTACTTTATCATAAGTTTCTTGGTATTCACTGTTCGCGGTTGAATCAGCCACTAATCCGCCGCCAGCCCAACAGTAAAGTTGGTTTTTCACTTGTTTACTTGCCGCTTTTTCAGCAATTAGGGTACGAATAGTAATGCTAGTATCCATAGTGCCACAGTTTGATATATAACCGATACTACCACAATAAACACTGCGTCTGTGGGGCTCAAGCTGCTCAATAATTTCCATGGCACGAATTTTAGGGGCGCCAGTAATTGAACCACCAGGGAATGCACCACGCAGTAAATCATTAGCATTATAGTTATCAGCTAATTGCCCTTCTACGGTACTCACTAAATGATGCACAGCAGGAAAGCTTTCAATATCAAAGAGTGTTGGCACAACAACTGAGTTTGGCTTACATACCTTAGCAAGATCATTGCGAAGTAAGTCAACAATCATGACATTTTCTGCACGATCTTTGTTTGAATGTTTCAAGATCACAGAATTTTGCTTATCTTGTACTTTATCATGACTTCTTGGCATGGTGCCCTTAATGGGTTTGCTTTGTACTTTGCCTTGTGATAATTGTAAAAATCGCTCGGGTGAAACACTTAAAATAGCGGCGCTTTCAAGGCGAATAAAAGCAGAGAAGGGCGCTCGATTCTCTTTACGAAGTGCGCAATAGGCCTGAAATTCATCTCCTTGATAATTGGCACTAAAGCGCTGAGCCAAATTAATCTGGTAACAATCACCATTTAATAAATATTTTTGCACTTGTTCAAATTTTTCCACATAACTGGCTTTATTCATATTGCTTTGCCAGCTTGATGTTAATGCAAAATCTGTAGACGGCTGATTTTCAATGAAAGTATTGGCGCTGTTTAATGTGATAGCTTCATGTAAAAAACATTCAAGCTCTGAACGTCTTTCTTGTGGACAAACTAAAAAAAACTGTTGGCTTTTATGCTCAAAAACGACTGCTTGACTATAAATACCTACGGCCATGTCGGGCACATTAATATCTTGCTCTGCTTGTACGGGGAGCTTTTCAAAACGCCGACCCAAATCATACGCAAAATAACCCAATGCCCCGCCTAAAAAAGGTAAGTTTTGCTTGGTAGGTGTTAACTCTGCAGGCGCTAGTGCTGTTAATACTTGTTGCTGAACTTTTTCGAGTAAAGAGAGAGGGTCTTCTTCACTTAGCTGTGTTTTATTGGCACTAACCTGATGTATGCGAGTTTTTTCCCCCTGAGTACATAACGTTACTTCAGGTTGCCATACTAAAATATCAAAGCAAGCATCAATATGATCACTTTGCCCAGAGTCTAGCCACATTGCCCACGGCATCTTTGCTAATGGTGTGAATAAATCTAATGGGGTAATATTATTGGCTAACGTTAGTTTTTCAGCAGATAAGGTTAGTGGTTTAAGTGATGATAGAATATTGGAAAGCAAGGCGATAATTACTCTGATTATTTACTAGCAAACTCACTAGTTTATTTATTAGATAAATGTTCATATTCTACTATTAGCTACTAGCCGCAGTTTCAATAGAAAGGTATTATAATGTAAGAGATTATACACACTTTTAACGAAAGCTGAGAGCAACATGTCCGATAAAATAATCAAACAACAAGACTTAATTGACAGTATTGAAGATGCACTACAATACATTTCTTATTATCATCCATTAGATTTTATTCAAGCGCTAGAAAAGGCCTATCATAAAGAGCAAAATACCGCTGCGAAAGATGCTATTGCGCAAATTCTTATTAATTCACGCATGTCGGCCACAGGTAAGCGTCCTATTTGCCAAGATACTGGCATCGTGACGTGTTTTGTCAAAGTGGGGATGGCGGTTAAGTGGGATAAAACGGATATGACCGTGCAACAGATGGTTGATGAAGGCACTCGTCGTGCTTACATGAATCCTGATAATCCTTTGCGAGCTTCTATTGTTGCCGATCCTGCAGGCGCGCGTAAAAACACTAAAGATAATACACCTTCAGTGGTGCATATTGATCTTGTTGAAGGTGATGAAATTGAAGTTATGATCGCGGCTAAAGGCGGTGGTAGTGAAAATAAAACTAAAATGGCGATGTTAAACCCGTCTGACTCTATTGCTGATTGGGTAGTGAAAACCTTACCCTCAATGGGAGCTGGTTGGTGTCCACCGGGCATGCTAGGTATAGGTATTGGCGGTACTGCTGAAAAAGCCGGCGTATTGGCGAAAGAAAGTTTAATGGACCCGGTTAATATTCAAGACTTAATGGACAGAGGCCCACAAAATGCGGAAGAAGAGCTACGTTTAGAAATTTTTGAACGCGTTAACAACTTAGGTATTGGTGCCCAAGGTCTTGGCGGTTTAACGACCGTGGTTGATGTTAAAATTAATGCTGTGCCAACCCATGCGGCTTCTAAACCTGTGGTGATGATCCCAAATTGTGCGGCAACACGCCACGTACACTTTCACCTTGATGGCTCAGGTCCTGCGGATTTAACGCCGCCTAAATTAGAAGAATGGCCAGATATTACTTGGGAAGTGGGTGAAGATGTTCGCCGCGTTAATGTTGATGGACTAACGAAAGCCGATATCGGTGAGTGGAAAACAGGCGAAACCGTGTTACTTAGCGGTACAATTTTAACGGGTCGTGATGCTGCGCATAAACGTATTCAAGACATGTTAGCCGCAGGCGAAGAGTTACCTGTTGATTTTACCGATAAATTTATTTATTACGTTGGCCCTGTAGATGCTGTGGGTGATGAAGCTGTTGGTCCTGCGGGCCCGACGACGGCAACACGCATGGATAAATTCTCAGAATTAATGCTTTCTAAAACAGGCCTTTTAGGCTCTATTGGTAAATCTGAACGCGGTGCGGCAACAGTAGAGAACATTAAACAGCACAAGTCAGTTTATTTAATGGCGGTAGGCGGCGCAGCATACTTAGTGTCTAAAGCGATTAAAAAAGCCCGTGTTGTTGCTTTTGAAGAGTTGGGTATGGAAGCTATTTATGAATTTGAAGTAGAAGATATGCCAGTAACGGTTGCTGTTGACAGCTCAGGTGAGTCTGCTCATGTCACCGGCCCTGCTATCTGGAAAGTAAAAATAGAAGAAATGAACTCTTAGTTACGAGTCGCGAGTTACGAGTTAATAGTTGCGAGTAGCTAAAACAAGAATAACAGTTACGAGTTACGAAGACACCATACTGAGCGTGTAGTGTTTTCGTCACTCGAAACTTCTCTTACTCGTAGCTGTAACTATTGTTGCTCGTAGCTGTTGCTTATTCTGCTAAGCGTAATAATTCATTAATACCGGTTTTAGCACGTGTTTTAGCATCAACCTTTTTCACTATGATGGCAGCATATAAACTGTACTTGCCACATTTTGACGGTAAATTACCCGGTACCACTACAGAGCCTGCGGGTACTCGGCCATAATGCACTTCACCCGTTTCACGATCATAAATACGGGTACTTTGACCAATATAAACACCCATTGAAATAACCGCGCCTTCTTCAACCACCACACCTTCAACAATTTCAGAGCGTGCGCCGATAAAACAGTTGTCTTCGATAATCGTAGGACCTGCTTGTAATGGCTCTAACACACCACCGATACCAACACCGCCAGATAAATGCACGTTTTTACCAATTTGTGCACATGAGCCAACTGTCGCCCAGCCATCAATCATACAGCCTTCATCGACAAAAGCGCCAATATTGACAAAGCTTGGCATAACCACAACGTTTTTACCGATAAAACTACCTGTGCGTACAGAAGCGCCGGGCACAACACGCACGCCGTCTGCTTCAAACATGGCTTGAGTGTAGCCATCATATTTCATCGGCACTTTATCAAAAAAGGTACTTTCGGCGCCATCAATCACTTGGTTGTCCCAGATACGAAACGATAATAATACCGCTTTTTTAAGCCATTGATGAACATGCCACTGACCGTCAATTTTTGTCGCGACACGTGCTGAGCCATTATTAAGTGCGGCCAGTGCATCTAAAACAGCTGTTTTCACAGCTTCAGACACAGTTGCTGGGCTGATATTTGCTCTGTCTTCAAAAGCCTGTTCTATAGTTGTTGCTAATGCTGTTAAGTCGGTCATTTATAAATTCCTGTTATGTTGTGTGCGCTAGCCAATAAGAGCTAATCTATTTCTTGAGTGAGTTTATCAGCAAGTTGTTGTTTTTCTTCAATGGTTAACGCCGTATTTTCATTGGTTGAAATAGTGAAAACATCATCGGCTTTTTCGCCAAAAGTGGTGATTTTTGCTGAATGAATATTAATTTGTAATTGCTGAAATACTTGGGCGATATTACCAAGCAGCTTAGGTCTATCTAAGGCAATAATTTCAATCATGGTTTTGCTTTTTGCGGCAATTTTAATAAAGCTTACTTGCAGTGGAAACTTAAAGTGTTTAACTTCTCTGCGTGCAGGTTGCAAGGGAACATGACAATAATTATCTTCTTTAAGTCGCTCAGTAAGTGCTTGCGCTATTTCTTGGGTGTGATAACTCTCTTTCAGTGCTTTACCGCGTGAGTCTAAAATAATAAAAGTATTTACCGTATAGCCTGTTTTTGTAGTAATAATTTTAGCATCATGAATAGAGAGTTTTTTTAAGCCCAATAGTTCAACGGTGTTAGCAAAGGTATCTAGCTTTTCTTTTGCAAAGACAAAAACCTCCGTGCCGCCACGATAAGGTTTAGGACTGATAATAACTAATGGTTCGTCGCGATCATGACCAATAATACGTTGGCAATGTCGGGCAATTTGTTCAGGTGAGTAACGTAAAAAATAATCGACTCTAAATTCTTGCCATAAGGAGTTTAGTGCTTTTTCATCCACTTGAGTTTGCGCTAAAATGGTTCTTGCTTGTTGTTGGTTTTCTCGAACTTTAGAGCGTGTTTCAACGGGTTTAGATAAACCACGGCGCAGCGCTCTTAAAGTATTAAAATATAAATCATGCAATAGATTGCCTTTCCAACTATTCCATAAACTTTCATTGGTAGCGCGCATATCAGCAACCGTTAGGCAATATAAATAGTCAAGGTGCGCTTCATCACGAACAATTTCACTAAAGGCGCGGATGACATTTTCATCGTTAATATCACGGCGCTGGGCGGTAACCGACATCAACAAGTGACTTTTCACCAGCCAAGCCACCATTCTACTGTCATGTTTGTTCATTTGGTGAGATTGGCAAAAAAGTAGCGCATCTACTGCGCCTAGTTCTGCATGATCGCCGCCTCGGCCTTTAGCAATATCGTGAAAAATGCCTGCCAAGTACAAAACCTCAGGTTTGCGAATTTTTTGCATTATTTTGCTACACAGCGGGTACTTATGGTTGTGCTCTTTTTGGCTAAATTGATAAAGGTTTTTTACTACTCTATAGCTATGCTCATCAACGGAATAGGCATGAAATAAATCAAACTGCATTTGGCCAGCAATATTGCGCCACAAGGGTAAGTAAGAGCCAATAATACCGTGACGATGCATTAAACTAAACGCTAAGCCTAAACCCCTAGGGTGCTTTATTATCGCCATAAATATTTCACGGCACTGGGCGTAGTCAACTAACCCTGAAACTAAACGGCGTCTGGCATTACGCATTAATCTTAAGGTGTGAGAATGAATGCCTTTTATGCTGGGCTCTTGGGCAATAATCAAAAACATTTCAATCATTTTTGCTGAGCGCATGAAAATTCTGTCGTTAGTGGTATTGATTAGCTTATCAACCATTTCAAAGTCTTGGTTGATTACTTTACTGATAGTTTGCTCAGGATCTTGAATGATTTCTTGTTTAAAACGTTGCAATAAAATGGTGTTTAGTTCACCAATGCGAGAAATAATACGGAAAAAACGCTTCATCATACGCTCAACCGGGGCTTTACCTTCATCACCAAAGCCCATCATTTTGGCGACATCAGCCTGATAATCAAACAGTAAGCGATTTTCGCTACGTTTAGCAACAAAGTGCAAGGCAAAGCGCATACGCCATAAGTAGTCTTGTGCCTCTATCAATTCAGCAAATTCATTGGGGTAAAGATATTGATGTTGCACTAACTCTTCTAATGAATCAGCTAGAAAGTGCCGTTTGGCGACCCAAGCAATGGTTTGAATATCGCGTAAACCACCTGGACTCGCTTTTAGGTTAGGCTCTAAGGTATAAGCGGCGCCGTGATATTGTTGATGACGCTTTTCTTGCTCATTGCGTTTAGCAATAAAAAACTTTTCTGACGTCCAAAAATCATCTTCATTTAATAGCGGTAGCAATTGCTGCGTGAGTGTTTTATTACCAGCAATTTGTCGCATTTCCATTAAATTTGTGGCAACGGTAACGTCATTAATAGCCTGTTTTAAACACTCCGTAATTGAGCGAACGCTATGGCCAATATCAAGTTTAATATCCCAAAGTTGGGTAATAAAAGTTGAAATTCGCTCTTCTAGTTCTAGCTCAATATCATTTTGGGTTAATAACAATATATCAACATCAGAAAAGGGGTGCAGCTCACCACGACCATATCCGCCAACGGCCACTAAGCTTATTTGAAATTCATCAAGATGATGTTGACACCAAAGCTTGGCGAGTATGCTGTCAACAAACACCGCACGGGCATTAAGTAAATGGTTAACATCAGTATCATTAAACGCTTTTTTGAGCCATTCATTGAAACTGCATGTTAACTGGCAAATATCTTTGCTAGATAAAGTGTCTGCTGAGATAGCCAAACTGTCAATAAAGCGCTGTGGAACAATATTATTTGCTATGGTGTGATGAGTCACGTGCTTACCTATTACTTTATTATTACCTACTAAGAGCTAAACTATAAGCCGAGCTAAGAGCTTGTGGTAATGAATTATTAATTATGAAGATGGCGACTTATGGTTTCTTCACTGCGTAGGGTTAATATTTCACAGCCGGTTTTAGTCACGACAAGGGTATGTTCCCACTGCGCTGAATTTTTACCGTCGCTGGTGTATACCGTCCAATTATCTTCTTTGTCTAAAGTGGTTTGTGCTTTACCTAAGTTGATCATCGGCTCGATGGTAAAACACATGCCTTCACGCATTTTTTCACCCGCTTTATTTTTGTAATGAACGATTTGTGGATCTTCATGAAATTCTACGCCAATGCCGTGTCCACAGTAGTCTTTAACAATACTATAGCGACCTTTATTTTTAATAAACTTTTGAATGGCTGTGCCTATTTCACCGAAATCAACACCAGGTTTTACTTTTTTCAGCCCGATATAAAGAGACTCTTGCGCTAAACGACATAAACGGTTGTCTTCAGGTGATACCTCCCCAATTAAAAACATTTTACTGGTATCACCGTGATAGCCATCTTTTATAACGGTAATATCAATATTAATAATGTCTCCAGCTTTTAAAGCGGTATTGTCAGGAATACCATGACAAACAACATGATTGATTGACGTACAAATAGATTTTGGAAAATGATGATAATTTAACGGCGCTGAAATGGCTTGCTGAACTTTTTCAGTGTAGTCGGCGCACAAGGTGTTTAATTCGTCTGTGGTAATGCCTACTTTTACATGGGGAGCGATCATTTCTAAAACATCACAGGCTAATTGTCCTGCAATGCGCATTTTGGCTATTTCTTCTTGGTTTTTAATTTGGATGCCCATGGCGTTCTCTTTTCTTGGTTTTAGCGTTTAGGTGTGTTTATTTAATTCTAACTGAACAGCTTCAACGATAGCTTCTGGCTGCATTAAATAAAAATTATGATTGAGCAAAATTAATTCATCATCAATAGCAAGCAATAAAGCGGGTATCGCTTGAGTCTCAATGATCTCTTGCAATGCAAACACTTCTTCTATTAACTCTTGTGCATCTTTACTCAGTTTATCACTTTTAAACACTTTAGCGGGGGGCGATAACTTTAATTCGGCAATAATTTCTTCAAAATCATCTTGGCTTTCTAAGCTATTACCTTGAATAAAGTGTGCTTCTTGTATGGCATTTAATAGTGGTAGCGCTAAGTTTGGCGCTTTTAATTGCGCCCAAGTCATTAAATTTGCGGCTAACGTTGAATCTCTGTTTTGCCCAAGTGTATCTCGATAAGTTTTTGAAAAACGAATGTCAGTTAGTTGCTCAACGTTACGAATTTCTTGCTCTTCAAGGCGTGTTTCAGTTTCATTTAATGATGAAAAAAAAGCGCTATGCCATAAATGCATGGTTATTTGTGGGTATGCTTGGTGAATTTTATTAACCAGCGGTGTTGCAGCAAAGCTCCAAGGACAGTGGCTGTCGTAAAGAAAGAATAACTGAACGGATGATAAAGATGTTGTCATTGTTTACCTAAAATTTGTTTGAATTATTTTTGAATAAGTGCTTATTTATCAATTTTACCGCGATATTAAACATTATCCCAGACAATTATTTAACTGGTTAAAATTATCGTTTTATGGTATAAAGTGCGCGCTGAAATATTAGCGACTGTTTCTTGTTTATTAAATACAGTGTACAGTGCTGATTTTAGCAACAACTAAATCGATTGGTTGCTTAAATAGTCAAAATGACTTAAGCAAAATCAATTATATTATAAACTCACATACATCTGTATAAGATATGCCGGGGTGCCCCGCTAAATAACCACTTGGTTATGTAAGCAAAAGGGTCGTGCATATTGGGTGTATGAACGCTTAACCCCATAAAGGATAAAAAATGTCAAACGTTTCAATGCGCGATATGCTTAAAGCTGGTGTTCATTTCGGTCACAAAACTCGTTACTGGAATCCAAAAATGAAGCCGTTCATTTTCGGTTCTCGCGATAAAGTTCATATCATTAACCTTGAACAAACAGTTCCAATGTTTAATGAAGCACTTGCTTTCGTTAACAATGTTTCTTCTAAGAAAGGTAAAGTTTTATTTGTTGGTACTAAACGTGCTGCAAGTGATGCTATCAAAGATGCTGCGATCAAATCTGATCAATTCTTCGTTAATCACCGTTGGTTAGGTGGTATGTTGACTAACTGGAAAACAGTTCGTCAATCAATCAAACGTTTAAAAGATTTAGAATCTCAAAGCACTGACGGTACTTTTGAAGCTTTAACTAAAAAAGAAGCCTTAATGCGTACTCGTGAAATGGAAAAGCTTGATAAAAGCTTAGGTGGTATTAAGAACATGGGTGGTTTACCTGATGTTATCTTTATCATTGATGCCGATCACGAACACATTGCTATTAA
>MAAC01019404.1_pt1 | contig 36342 bp, 33 predicted proteins | sample 1115981 | NCBI WGS metagenome assembly MAAC01 (sample SAMN04961126, study PRJNA320927) | seawater metagenome | isolation source: sample BD02T64 sea water enriched with oil for 64 days | place: USA:Gulf of Mexico | collected 2013-07-27 | reverse complement strand
AGCCATGACTTCAGTCCCGGTCGAAGATGCAACATCGGCCGCTGTCTTGCCTTCCCATTTGCCGAAATCCACTTCGACCAAAAGCGGGTCGTGTGTGATTTTTGCGTCGATCCAAGCCGCGGCAATGCGTGCAGTTTCTGCGGCCCGGTTCAGCGGACTCGCCACCACGGGTAGCCCGCGGCCTTCACATCCTGCGTATTTCAGTATCCGACCCTGAATTTTGGCTTGGCTCAGGCCAAGATCTGTCAGGGTAGAATTTTTCCGGCCTTGCAGACGTCCTTCTTTATTCCAGACGGTTTGTCCGTGGCGTAGCATGAAAATCTCAGGAAAATCCGGCATGTCTTATTCTTTCAGATCAATTGTATTTAGGGGGGCATCGAGGCGGTTTGTCTGCAACACAACTGATTTTTCTGAACTGACTTTAAGAGCAACCTCTTCACCGGTCTCGTACCAGCTGTTCCCGGCGACATGGCTTTCATCAACCACCATTTCACTGCCTGAAGTGCTGATAACATACCGGATTTGGCTGCCCAGAAATTCGCGGTGGATCACTGTTCCTTTTAACGCGTGTTCTAGGGCATCCCGGGTGATTTCAATATTCTGCGGCCGCAGAACAATCGAACCGGCGCCGGTCTCTGTTTTGGCAATCCGCAAATGATCGCCGGATTTGGTGAAGAACAGGGTCTCGCCATCAACCGACCGTACCTCTCCATTCAGGATATTGGCGGTACCGAGGAATCCTGAAACAAACAAGTTTGACGGGTTGTCGTACAGCTCCTGCGGGGTGCCGATCTGTTGAATGACACCGCCGTCCAGAACTGCCATACGGTCAGAGGTGGTGTTGGCTTCTTCCTGATCGTGGGTCACAAATATCGTCGTCAAACCCAGCTTGCGTTGCAGCGCCAGAAGCTCGCGGCGCATTTGTACGCGTAGGCTGGCGTCAAGGTTCGAAAGGGGTTCATCGAGCAATAGCACTTGCGGTTCGACTACCACTGTCCGGGCAAGCGCAATCCGCTGTTGTTGCCCGCCGGAAAGCTGGTTTGGCATCCGGTTCGCAAGATGTGACAGCCCGACCAGATCAAGAGCCGCCGCAACCCGCGGTCCGATTTCGGCCTTGGGCATTTTGCGCTCTTTCAGTCCGAAGGCGACGTTTTCTGCCACGGAAAGATGCGGCCAGAGAGCGTAGGACTGAAATACCATCCCGACGTTGCGCTTCCACGGCGGCAGATCGACAACATCCCGACCACCGATCCGGATATGCCCCTGTGGGCGCGGTCCGAAACCGGCAATCGCGCGCAGAAGCGTCGATTTTCCTGATCCCGAGGGCCCGAGAAAGGCAAAGAACTCTCCGGGTTCAATTGTCAGGTTCACCCCTGTCAGAACTTCGGTTTCTCCGAAAGACAGGCAAAGGTCTTCAACTTCGATACCAACCATATTCATGCTCATAGTTTTTCCTTCCGGTCTGATTCAGCGTTCGATGCTGTTAGATTTGAGTTTCTTGTCGCGTTCGATGATCACCTGCGATGCAAAGGTGCCGATCCCGACAATGATGACGGCAACGATGCCTAGGGCGGCCCCGGCTCCACGTCCCGACGGCGTCTGCATAAACAGATAGATCCCATAAGCCAGCGGCGCATCGCTGTCGGAACTGACCAGCATGATCGTGGCCGACAATTCTACTGCTGCAGTGGCAAAGCTGGTGACGAAGCCCGCCAGTATTCCGCCGGTCATCAACGGTATGACGACCCGGCGAATGGTGCTGGCTTTGGTGGCACCAAGGCTTTCGGCGGCTTCTTCCAGTGTGATACTTACCTGTTGCAGGGCGGCGGTACAGGCCCGCAGCGCATAGGGCAGGCGCCGGATCATCAATGCTAGGGCAATAATCACCCACCAGCTGGCCACGGGCTCGTTAGAAAACGGTACTGACATCCCGTGAAAAAACCGCAGATACCCGATCCCAAGCACGACCCCAGGCACAGCAAGTGCTGCGGTGGCGAGATAATCCAGCGCCTTGCGTCCGAACAGTCCGGTGCGCAGCACGATGTAAGCAATCGCGGTGCCGATAATGACATCCAGCAGTGCTGCGATCCCAGCGTAGAGCACGGTATTGGTGATGTAGTCACCGCTGTTTTCCCACATCACCACAAAGTTCTGCAAGGTATAGTCGTCAGGCAGCGGAGCATAGGACCAGATCGTGCCGAAGGCCAGAAGCGTCAAGCCAATATGTGGGCTGAGCACAAACAGCAGGATCAGGATAACCGAGCCGTATGCCAGCCATTTTTCCCGGGTTTTCAGGTCTCTGCGCGCCAGTCCGCCGCCGCCTTTTTGCACGGTGGCATAGTCTTTGCCACGCATGAACAGGAATGATGCCCAGAGCGAAAAGATTGAAAACACCACCAAGATGACCGAAATTACATAGCCCATGGGATCAGAAATCCCGATTGATGAAATCCGCAGGAACGCTTGCGGCGCAAGCATATTGTTGACGTTGAGCAACAGGGGGGTGCCCAAGTCGTCAAACACTTTGATGAAAACCAGCACTGCCCCGGCAATATAACCCGGCATTGCCAGCGGAAATACGATACGCCTGAACAGGCGCAGCCCGTAGGAACCTAGGTTCTGCGCCGCTTCTTCCATTGAGCTGTCAATATTGCGCAGCGAGGTCGAAAGGTTGATCAGAATGAATGGGAAATAGTGGATCGATTGTACGAGGATTACTCCGTTCAACCCGTCCATAAACGGCAGAGAAATCCCGAAGTTATCTTTCAGCAGCAGATTGATCGTGCCGTTGCGGCCAAAAATCAACTGCATCGCCACTGCGCCGACAAAGGGCGGCATGATCAGCGGAATAAACCCGAGGCTCTGAATTAGGATTGACCCTCCGAAATTAAACCGTGTGGTGACGTAAGCAAGGGGCAGGGCGATCACTGTCGCAAAAACCACTGACATCGACGAGACATAGAAAGAGTTCCAGAAACTTTCACGAAACAGCGAAGTGGCAAAGAAGTCTTTGAAGTTATTCAGCGTCAACGCCCCGGTTTGCGGGTCGAGGAACGCGACATAGACCACCTGTAGGACCGGAATGACCAGAAGCCCGATCAAAAGAAGTGCGATCATCACGGCGATAAGCGCGATACCACTCATTTTCGGAAACAGTGCTGATGGTAGGTAGTCGGCGATGGATTTGCTGCGCGTGGCAGTGGGGGGCGTATCTGACATGGTGAGGCCTCTCAAAGGGAGTTCGGGCGGCAGGAAGTTCGGTTGCCGCCGCCCGTTGTAATCAGGGGCCGTTTCCGGCCCTTTTTGGCTCACATGCTGGCGGCTTGGTTGGCCAGTTCAGCTGCACGTCGGTAGTTTTCTACAACCATTGCGTCCCAGCGTTGTTCGACTTCGGCCTGGCGTTCACCAACTTCGTCGGTCTCCTTCTTGCGCTTTTTGGTAAAGATTCCGGCGAAATCCTCATCAAGGCTTTGGGCCTCGTCAATCGGGTTCGCTTCGATCAACGCACGAGCTTCGGCAATCAGGGCCAGCGCTTCGGTGTTGGTGCCGCCGGCGTGTTTCGCTTCGGCCAATTGCACCGCACGGACGGCTTCACGCAAATCATCCAGACGATATGTGATCATCACATCGAACATCGAGTTCACCAGATTGTAACGGGACCCAGATTTGGAAACGTCAAAGCTGACAGCCGAACCGATTGAGCTGTCCTCGAAGGGGTTCGGGAAGTCAGCCGGTGCACTTGCGTAGGTTGCCGGGTTGATTGGCAGACGCATAATGGCGGGGTCTAGCAAAACCTCTTGGCCGGGGGGCGACAGCAGGTATTCAATGAATGCCGTTGCACCTGCGACATTCGGAGCTTCGTTCACAACTGCGATGTTTGCCGGCACCAGTGCAGTTACGGACGGGTAGGCAAAATCAACCGGGAAGCCCGATGCGCGTGACGAGAAGCCAAAGAAATCGATGACAATCCCCAGACCAAAGCTACCGGTGTTGACGCCATCAGGAACCCCGAAGCTGCGTTCGGTCACGGTGGCAAAGTTACCTGCGATCCACTTCCATTCGGCCCAGCCATCGTCCCAGCCTTCACCCTGTAGCAGCGTTTCAACGGTCAGGTGGGTGGTGCCGGAGCGTGACGGTGCCGACATGCCAACGTGGCCGTGGTATTCAGGCCGGGCCAGATCAGCCCATTCGCGTGCTGGCTCAAGATCATTGGCGGCCAGATAGCGTTCGTTCCACATAATGCCGTAACCGGCGGCGGCAAAGCCCATGTATTTTCCGTCAGGGTCATTCATTGGGTAGGACCCGATCACGTCCGGAATGCCTTCGGCAGTGACATTGGCCGAGGCAAGCAGCCCGTCACTTTTTAGCACTTCAAACGCATCCGGTGCCGAGGCCCAGAAAATATCGGCAGAGTTTGCTCCGGCAATTTCCTGGATGTATTTCACACCTGCAGATGTTTTTTTGTTTAGAATTTCCAGGTCGTAGTCCGGGTTGGCGGCTTCGAAGGCCGCTTCAATCGGTCCGGTCATGGAACTGGGGAATGAGGTGATGACGACAACGGTTTCGGCAGCCAGTGCGAAAGTCGATGTCGAGGCAAGCATTGTGGCTGTAATCGCGCCACGCAGGTAAGTCTTCATAGTGTCCTCCCAAACGATGTCCGGGGCACATGATGTTTCCCCGCACTGGGAGTAGGTCCAAAATGGGAGATTAGGTCAACTAATTGTTATTAAACATTTAATATTGCTATCTTGGGTCAATATTGACACAGAAATTGGGTCAGTATTGACCCGGAATCACCTCAATCCAAGCCAAGCTGTTTCATTTTCAGATACAGGCGCTTGCGGGGAATCCCCAGAAGATCTGCCGCCTGTCCCTTTCGGCCACCCGTTTCGAGCAGTGCCCGTCGCAGAAGTTCGACTTCAAATTGCTCCATCGCCGCGTCCAAACCCACGTTTTGCCAAGGTGCCGGTGCGGTCGTGGAGACAAGCGACACCGGAAGGCCGATCACAAGTTTTTCAGCGATGTTGCGCAGTTCTCTGACATTGCCGGGCCAGCTGTGCGACCGGTAGCCGGCTAGGGTTTCCTTGGTCAGGCCGGGCAGTTTCAGATTGTGACGTGAAGCGGCCTCCCGAATGAAATACTCCAGTAAGAAAAACACGTCTTTATCCCGCTCCCTGAGCGGGGGCAGTGTAATGCTGGCAACATTAATCCGGTAATAAAGATCTGCGCGAATCTTGCCCGCCTCGATCAGCTTGTCCGGTTCGTCCTTAATTGCGGCGATAACCCGGGGGGCACGCGACTCGACACCCCGATCTTCAAAATAGCGCAATAGCCGGACCTGTAGTTGCTCTGGCATTGTTTCCAGATCGTCCAGAAAAACCGTGCCGCCCGGTGTTTTTTTCTCCTCTTCCACCTGCACCAACTCACACAAGCTTTCCGGCGTAAGAGCACCGCAGTTAACCACTTCGAAGTTTTCACTGGCGCGCGGTGAAAGGTTGTGAATGCAACGCGCAACCAGTTCTTTGCCGGTGCCGGTTTCCCCTGTAACCAGCACATCAACATCCAGCGGCGCGATGGCGAGAATGCTTTTGCGCACCGCGCGCATTGGTTTTGAACGCCCAATCAGCCGAGATTTCAGTGGGCCGCTTGCAGACAAAAGTTGTTTAAGAGAAGAGTTTTCAATTTGGAGACGGCGCATTTCCAGCGCTCGCCGGATGACTCCGAGCAAAAGTTCCGGGGTGGTTGGTTTTTCAAGGAAATCATAGGCGCCATCCTTCATAGCCCTGATCGCGGTTTTGACATCGCCATAACCGGTGATGAGCACAAACGGGACGTCAGGGGCCAACTCCGTTGCCGCGCTGAGGAATTCAAGCCCGGTCATTCCGGGCATCCGGATGTCCGAAACGATCACTCCCGGCCATTCCGGGTCAAGCTCCTTCAGAACTTCGGAAGCGACGCTGAATCCCCGCGCTACAAATCCGGCGTCCTCAAGGGTGTCCATCACTGCTTCACGCAGGTCTTTGTCATCATCAACAATGTAGACGAGGCAGTTATTTGTCATCTTGGTCACCGATCGGCAGGGTCAGGATTGCACGCGTTCCAACCGAGGAGTTGGGTTCCAGCCGAAGGTCCCCACCCATCCCCTTGACGATATTGTAGGAGATCGACAGCCCAAGCCCAAGCCCTTCACCAACTTCTTTGGTGGTCACAAATGGGTCAAAAGCTTCTTCGGGCCTCAGCGCTCCAAGGCCGACACCGTTATCTTCGACCAGAAGTGAAACTTCTGATCCGTTGATATGGGTGCTCAAAGCAATCGTTCCATCACCGGTTTTGGTTTCTGCGATGGCGTCAAATGCGTTGGACAACAGGTTCAGGATGACCTGCTCGATAAGGATCTGATCTCCTCTGACTCGTGTGTCGGGCGCATCCTTGGAAACCGTCAGGGCAAAACTGCTTTCCTCCACTCGGTTTTTCAACAAAAGCAGACTTCCATCAATAAGCGGGCCGAGTGCAAGGCTGTCTGATCTGTAGGTCGAACTTCTCGCGAACCGTCTGAGATGGGTAATTGTCGCCGCCATTCGTAATAGCAACCCTTCGATACGTTCAATCTGCTTGCGGACCTTTTCATCCGCGCCTTTTTCATGGCCTGAGCGCAATAATCCTATTCTGTATTTCATTGCTGCTAGGGGTTGGTTCAACTCATGACTGATCCCCGCCGACAATTGCCCCAACGCGGCGAGTTTGCCGGCCTGAACAAGTTCGGCCTGCGTCTGGCTTAGATTTTCTACCGCCCGACGACGCTCTGCAACCTCGGTGCTCAACTGGGAAAACGCTGTGTCTCTGGCTTCGACCGACCGGCGGAATTCATGTACCGCTTCTGACATCCGGCCGATTTCATCGTTCCCGGGTTCGGGGATGCGACCGGGGGGGGTGCCGCTGGCAATGGCAGACAGGGCCGAAGACAAAAGTCCCAGTGGTTTGACAATTCCGGGGCGGATATAGCCAAACAAAGCTGCTGCTCCAATGCCTCCGGTCAGGCAAGTCAGCCCAATCAGCCACCAGATCGCAACCTGGGATCGGCGAGCCGATCTGTCCGTGACTGCCTCGACGATATCTCTCTGTTCGGTTCCGGTTGATGCTAGGGTGGATTGCAGAACGGCCAGTTGGTCCTGAACTTCGCCAAGTAGAACGACCAGCCGTGACTGGGTATCGATCCAATTGCGACGAATTTGATTGGGCGCCTTTTCGCCCGTGGCCAACGGGCCCAGAGCGGCCACAGACTGGCGCAGGGTTAGAAATTGTGGCTCTACCGGTAGCCGACCCGCAACAACGCTCAGTCTAGACAGAGCATCAAGCGAAAGGGCGTGAAATTGTTCAAGCTGTTGAAGGTTGGTGGCGACTGAACTCTGGATAGTGAGCGTCACAAGTGTTGCCGCCTCGGCGCCGATCCGCTCAACCTGACCGCGCGCGGACCTTTCCAGAACAATGCGTTCACTGAGCCGCCTTCTGAAGTCGGGGTCAGAACTGACTGTTAGGCTTTCCATGGCGACATCGATATTGAATGCATAATCATTCAAAAGCGGGTCTACCTCGTCCTGAATGTCGACATTCAGCCAGCGCAGATTACTAATGGAATCTGTGATTAGATTTACAAGCTCCTGTCGGCGTCCGAATTCGCGAAGAATATCCTGCAGTAACTCGCCCAATTTTGCATTTAAGCGTGCCGGTTCAAGATCTGTACCGGCAACCCCCGGATCGACCATACCGATCCGGGTCGAAATTGATCCGATGACGTCTTCGAGTGCGGCATTCAATTCAGAGTCAGAAATGTCATTTGGGCGAGTAACCACGGTTGCAGTCAAATGCGCAACTTTGGCGGAGTTCTCAGCAAGTTCGCTTGCTAGAGCGATTCTTGGAATGTGCTCATCTGCCAATGCGGTATAGTCACTTTTGACTTGGCTGAAAAATATAATGGCGACGCCTAGGACTGCCCAGACGAGTGTGACAATCAGAATGACGGTCACAAGCAGTCTCGCCCAAATTCCAAGTAGCCATCGTTGGAAAAATCGTTCCATCACTCTGTTTTGTCCAGTCGGAATTCAATCTCCGTCAATATTTCGTCTGCTCCAGCCAGAAGATTTTGCGCCGCGCGTGTCCAATCCGAAATGGCCTGTTGCTGAACCCCAGTTGCCGCAGAAAACGCGGTGACACGCGTGGGGACCGCATTCACGTCGCTTTCCAGTACATCCTGTTCTCTGATCTGTATTGTTGTCAAAAGTCGCTCGGCGGCTGCCAGTTCAGGCGCAAACGCAGCTCCAGTACTGTCTTGTAAAGCCCTGAGTCGGCGCCATGCATTGTTCCGCTCTGTCAGTTGGAAAGTGATGAATACGTCGAACAACATATTGACAGCCCAGTATCTGTCACGCGCCAGAAGCGCATCATATTCAAGCCAGTTCAGACGCACGGCCGCGCTGATCTCGGGGGCGGTGCTGTCGGTTTCCGCTCGAATCTGCCGGGAAATCGGCACCCGTTGGACTTCGGGCCGCAACAGAATGCGTTGCCCTTCGGGCGACAGGACAAATTCTACAAATGCTGCCGCCAGAGCCGGTGCCGCCCCCTGTTCGAGGATGCCAATTTGGGCAGGCATCACCATCAATGGGCGCCCATATTCAAAAGCCACTCCGTATTTGGCACGTGATTGAGCCAGAAAGTCGATCGTGATTCCGATTTGAAACCGGCTTTTTTCTACCCCATCGACGACGCCGAAACTGCGCGAGGTGATTGTAGAAAGATTGCCGGACAGCTCCAGCAGATAAGCCCAGCCAGCGTCCCAGCCCCGGACCTGTAAGAACCGCTCGACAACCATATGCGCCGTGCCGGAGCGTGACGGACGAGTCATGCCGATTTCCCCGGTGAAACTGGCATCAAGCAGGTCGTCCCATTCGCGCGGGCGGGGCAGATGGCTGGCCGCGAGCTGCGTCCAGCCAAGAGCAGATAGCGCGAACGGATATGTCGCCGCCTGCCCACGGCGGTCCGGCCGCCATTCAGTCCTTGCACTTGTACCCAGGCTGAATGCGTTATGAGCACTCAATACGGCAAACGCCTCGGGGGAGGACGCCCAAAAAATATCAAATCTGCGGGCGTTACCACGAGCAATCTCTTCGAGGGCGGCGTTGGTGTTTTTGTTCAGAACATTCACGCTCACCCCTGGGTGCTGTGCCTTGAATGCATCGGCAAAAGGCTGAAATAGGGAGGCAGGCATCGAAGTGAGAATTCGCAGTTCATCGCAGAAAGCCACACCGCTAAACATAAACATCCCTGAAGCCAGCGCGATCAACCGGTGCAGATATGATCGTATGACGAAGACATTCAGGCGCATGAACGAAAACTCCCCTTGTTTTTCTCACGGTTGTTTTGGACGTGACGTAAAACAGTACGCGGCGCCGACGTGCCTAGCTAATGTGAACAAAAACTAGTGCCTCGTCAAATTTGGTGTCAAATGCAATTGTGGTATTTTTAGGTGAATCCGGCTTATGGCGACGGCTGTGGAGCTGTCAGAAGAAACTATCTTGAGACGGGCATGGCGGCGGCCTAGTTTCTTGGGATGACAAAAGGCTCCCCGTTCCGCTATTTCAAGACGGGTCCCGACATCACCCGCCTTGCGGTGATGATGTATGTCCGATTTCCGCTATCGCTTCAAAATGTGGAAGACCTGCTTCACGAACGCGGGGTCGATATCAGCCATGAGACTGTGCGGTTTTGGTGGAACAGAGTTAGCCCGTTGTTTGCTGCTGAGATCCGCAAGAAGCGTGTCAGTCGGATGCATTTACACGCGAACTAGCAATGGCATCTGGACGAAGTTTTTGTGAGGATCAACGGCGAAATCCATTATCCTTGGCGGGCCGTAGACCACGAGGGTGAGGTGTTGGAGACCTTTTTTACCAAGCGTCGCGATCGCAAAACAGCATTGAAATTTATAAGAAAATCAATGAAATCGTTTGGAGAAGCGAAGGTCATCGTGACCGATAAGCTCCGATCCCATTGTGCTGCAATGAAGATTATCGGCAATGCTGACCGACAGGAAATCGAATGCTGACCGACAGGAAATCGGTCGCAGCCTCTACTCCAGACCAAATTTCAAGCTCAACCGTACCGCTGCTCTCGCCGAGTGATGCCAACTTGCACGGTATAAAGGACAGCCATGTAGTCCTTGTGGAGACGAGTTCGAATTAGTCTGACAGCACCACCCCTTGGCATTCGAACGAAGGGCCGTCCAACATGAGTTGGGAGACCTGAACTTTTACACAGTAAGTCCACAAAGAGTGGCTGCAATTTGGTTCCGCCCAATCTCCGGAGAAAGACTGCCCCGGGCAGACTCGAGATTCAGAACCTCAGCGACAGACAGGACATACCGCCATCCAGTTTGGCGCATTCGACATTGCTTATCTCAACGACTTCGTAACCTTCGTTGTTCAGCATTTCCGCTGTCCGCGGGAATCCTGCGGGCAAAAGCACCAAATTGTTGAAACGGATCGAATTTGCCGCGGCTTCTTCGCCATCCGCGGTATAAAGAACTCTGTAGCCTTCAAAGCAGCCTGAGGCATCCAGCCGTTTTGTGGACAGAATGGTTTCCGCATCCAGCAGTGAACAGTCGGTTTTGAAGTGCAAAACACCTTCGGGAGTAAAGACTTCGCGAAGTGTATGGCCCCATTCGGAAACAATCGCGGATAATTCAGCAACACCTACCGCATCGGTACGGGCAGAGCGGCCGACCAGAATTTCGCGCCCGGTGACCAGAATATCGCCACCTTCGATAAACCCAGTCCCTGAGATCTCATGGACCTCTTCGTAGCAGCTGCGCAGAGTTGCCGCCATTTCCGCCACTTCTCCGAGCCGCGATGGCGCACCAGGGCGCATTAGGATCGCTCCTTGGGGTAAGCACAGTGCGGTATCCTCAACAAACATTGCGTCGGGAAATGCCTCTAGTGGTGGCAGTTCGATCACCTCTGCACCGGTGCTTTTCAGTGCAGTAACATAATCGGTATGGGCCTGTAGCATTTCCTGCAGATCGGGTGCTCCTGTATCCTCGGCGCGCAAACCGTCAACAATGCTAACTGCGGGGCGGCGGGTAACCGCGTGGCTAAATTCAAAGGTCGGATCGGTCATATGAGTCTCATTTTCTTAGAAAGGCCGGAACTTCGGCGCTTTAATTTCAATCATGGTAGGTCCTTTGTGGAGGACCGCCGTTTTCAAAGCCCTAGCGACTGCATCGGAATTGATGCCGCAGCGTTGGAAGGGAATACCAAAGCTGTGGGCCGCTGCTTCAAAATCTGGGGGTGTCGGATCACATCCGACGATCGTCACGCCGACGCCTTGCATCGCAGAGGCAATCTCGCGGTAACCGTGATTGTTCCAGATTACAAAGGTAACGGGCAGTTCTTCATCCACCGCGGCCATAATCTCGGGCAGACTGAACTGGGCGCCGCCGTCGCCAGCGATGCACAAAACACGTGCGGCCGGGTCGGCTACCGCTGCACCAATGGCGGCAGGAATGCCGTAGCCCAACGCGCCATAACCGGTAGCAGCATTAAACCAACCGCCAGGCCGGTCGTGATCATAAAAAAGATTGCCAGCATAGATTGGCTGCGCTGAATCCCCGATCATAAGCGCACCCGGAATCGCTTCGCGCATTGTTTCTAAAATCCGGACCTGTTCCTGATAGTACGGGCCGATTTCTTCAAAAGCGGCGGCCCGGGTCTGCGCCGCCCGCTCAGCACCTTCGCTAGGGATGGGCTTCTGCAGCTTCGCCGCTGCGGCGATGGCTGGAAGGATAATCCGGGCGTCTCCAGTCAAAGCAATATCGGCCGGGTGGCGGGTCAGTTGTTCGGCGCACCGGTCAATGCGGATCATAACCTTCATTTGCGGCATAGTATCCGTGGCGTACATATCGTAGTCCGTCGGCCCAAGTTCGGTGCCCACAGCCAGAACCACGTCCGATTCCGCAATCAGATCACGGACTGCTTTCAGACTGGGGCTGGCCGGAACACCAAGCGCATGACCGTGCATTAATCCGCGGGCGTTTACCGTCTGCACCACCGGTGCATCCAGCATTTCCGCTAAGTCGCGCAGAGCTCCGGATGCGCCGAGCGCCCCGCCACCGGCCAGAATGACGGGCCGTTTTGCCACCTCAAGCATCCTCGCTGTCTGCGCGACCTGGATCTCATTTGGGGTTTCTGCTTCGATCTTTTTTGTGGAAATTTGGGGTGGAGTATAGGCGGTGCCGGCCACGTCGAGCGGTACTTCGATGTGTGTCGGGCCAGGCCGGCCAGCGCTGAATGGCGCAAATGCCCGGTCTAGGGCAGGGGGTAGCTCACAGGATGTTGTTACCTGTTCCGAAGTCAGCGCAACGGTTGCGGCCAGAGCCTGCTGGCAGGGGAGTTCATGCAGATGTCCCAGCCCTTTGCCCATTGATGGCAGCGTATTCACTCCGGAAACCACCAGCATCGGCACGCTGTCGGCGCGGGCCTGTGCCATCGGTGTCAGCGTGTTTGTTAGTCCCGGGCCGGTAATAACAAATGCTACACCCGGTTTTCCTGAAACCCGTGCATAGCCGTCGGCCATAAAGCCGGCACCCTGTTCATGCCGCGGCGTGACATGGCGGATGCCAGATGCGGCCAGCCCGCGATAGAGTTCGACCGTATGCACGCCTGGGATGCCGAAGACGGTTTCGACACCGCGTTCAGCCAGTTGCGCAACCAGCGCCTCGCCAATGCTGGTCATGCTAGCTCCTGTTGCAAGGCGTTTGCATGGGTGGTGATACGGTTGATGGCTTTGTCAAATTCCGCGTCGCTGATCGTCAGCGCCACTCGCACCCAGTCAACCATGGTTGTGCCAAAGGATATTCCGGGCATCACCGCAACGCCGCCGTTCTCGAGTAGGTCCAGGGCGTAAGACTGACCGTCCATACCGGTTGAGGCGACGTTGATCATCGCAAACATCCCGGCTTCCGGTTGGTGCACCGCTAGGTCGGTTTCTCGGGACAGCCGTTCGGCAAGCAACTCTGCCCGTTTCGCATAGCGGCTGCGCATACCTTCGGCCACGGTTGACCCTTCGCGTACAGCCTGTTCGGTCATATCTGCGATAAAAGGCTGGTTGCCAAACAACATGGTTTCCGAAAGCGGTAGCAAGGCCGAGGTGAACCCGACAGGGCCCACGCACCAACCGCTGCGGAATCCCGGCGCTGCGTGGGATTTGGAAATCGAAGACACCGCGATGACCCGGTCAGCAAATGCAGGGCGCGAGAGAGGTGATACAAAGGTGGCACCGTCAAACACCAGATGCTCATAAACCTCGTCCGAAATAATCCAGAGGTCGTGCTTAACAGCCAGTTCTCCGATGGCATCAATATCCCCAACTGTCAGGATCGAACCGGTCGGATTATGTGGCGAGGTCAGAAGAATGGCCCGGGTTTTTTCTGTAATCCGCGCGGCGATGTCGTCAGCCCGGATACGAAAGCCGTTTTCAGGGTGCAAAGGCACCGGCACCAAATCAGCGCCACTGGCCTGGATCACACCTTCGTATGTGGCATACATCGGGTCGCCCACCAGCACCTCGTCCCCGTGCTCGGCAACACCCATCATCACCGCATAAAGCGCGGTCTGGGTGCCGGGAAAACACAGGAACTGTTCAGGCAGAAACTGCTGTCCTGTGGATCGGGTATAATTTTCGGCCAAAGCGGCACGCAGCCCCGCTTCTCCGCGTCCGTCGGAGTAGGCGGTGCGCCCGCTTTGCATGGCGGCGGTGGCCGTGTCTGTCAGGACTTCAGGCGTCGGAACATCGGGCTCTCCGATTGTCATTTCAACTATATCAGCGCCATCGGCCACAAGCGCCCTGGCGCGCAGGTGAATTTCCCACTTTGCGCCTCCTAGGCCGGACAGACGCTTTGTAATAGACGTATATTTCATGATTTTTCTGCCTCATGTTCCAACTTAATTCCGATAATCGCTCCGACAGATTCTAGGCCGATGCTCGGCAACTCTCCGGGTTCAAACGCATCCGGCAACGCGCCGCCTTCTAACCAAAGGCCGTCAATCAATGCGTTGCTGGCAACCGCCAACTGACGTAAGCGCTTCGGGCCGACGGTTATGCCGGCCTCTTCCATTGCGGCACAGATCAGGTGTTCCAGCCTGTCCCTGAAATCGTCATAGGTGCGTTGGTGGATGAGTTTCATCTGCTCATCGCGCTGGACTTTGTTCAGAAAGCTGGCCCAGAGCGCAATCGAACGCGGATCCACGACCGGCGGCTTCAAAGCTGCGTCAACAAACGCCACCAGCCGGGCAACAGCCGTTCCCTGCATCTGCTCTACAGGTGCAAATGTCAGGTCGGTCATATAGGTCATATGGTGTTCGTAAGCGGCGGTAATCAACTCTTCCTTCGAGGTGAAATAATGCCGAATCAAACCCTGCGTGACGTTTGCTCGCGCCGCAATTTCCCGCACGGTTGCACCTCGAACCCCTTGCTCAGATACCAAAGACAAAGTCGCCTGAATCAGCGCCTCTTTGCGTTGTAACGCAGTTTCTCGTTTGAATTTTCGACGCTCGTCGGGCACGGCCATCACCTGTAAAAAATTTAATTATACACTTGCATAATTACTGAGGGTAAGCATTACTGCAACCCGAAATATATGGGAACCCACAAAATGTCTTTGGTTGCAGAAACTGAATCAGTCGAACAGAACGGCCAGGCCGAAGATGCAATTTGCGTCACCGATCTGCACAAATCATTTGGCGATCTTGAGGTCCTAAAAGGTGTTTCACTGACGGCGAAAAAGGGCGATGTGGTTGCGATCATCGGCGGCAGCGGATCGGGGAAGTCGACTTTTCTGCGCTGCGTCAATTTTCTGGAAACCCCCAGTTCAGGACAAATCGTTATCAATGGCGAAGAAATTGAAATGCGGGCGGACGGTAGCCCGGCTGATCGCCGTCAGATCGAACGTGTGCGCACGCGTCTGGGCATGGTGTTTCAGGCTTTCAATCTCTGGACCCACCGCACTCTGCTTGAGAATGTGATCGAGGTTCCGGTGTACGTTCTGAAAATGCCCCGCGTCGAGGCAATTGCCCGAGCGAAGGAACTGCTCGAACGTGTCGGCCTCGGAGACAAAGCAGATGTTTTTCCAGCATTCCTTTCCGGGGGTCAGCAACAACGGGCTGCCATTGCACGAGCGCTTGCTGTTGATCCCAGCGTTATGCTGTTTGACGAACCCACTAGTGCGCTCGACCCAGAGCTTGTCGGCGAGGTGCTGACGGTGATCCGTGATCTCGCGGCGGAAGGTCGGACGATGCTTCTAGTCACGCACGAAATGAAATTCGCGCGCGAAGTGGCCAGCCACGTCGTGTATTTGTTTGAGGGCCGTATCGAAGAGCAGGGCCCGCCCGCTGACGTCTTCGGAAATCCAAAATCCGAGCGACTGAGACAATTTCTCAAATCCGTTTCGTGACAACCAAGAGACCAAAGAAACTAACTAAATCAACTGGGAGAGACTAAATGAAATTGAAAAATATATTGGCAGTAGGCCTGGCGATGACGGCATTCGGCGTAGGTGCAGCGGCAGCAGATCAGGTTAAAATTGGGATCGCTGCCGAACCTTATCCGCCCTTTGCATCACTCGATTCCTCTGGAACTTGGATTGGCTGGGAAGTCGAGGTTATCGGTGCAGTCTGTACTGCTGCGGAACTTGACTGTGTGATCACGCCGGTGGCATGGGACGGTATTATTCCTTCGTTGACCGGTCAGCAGATCGACGCCATCATGGCCTCGATGTCGATCACCGAAGACCGGATGCAGACAATTGATTTTAGCGATCCGTATTACAACACTCCGGCGGTGATCGTGGCTGATAAATCCATGGATATCGAAGCTACTCCGGAGTCGCTAGCAGGCAAAATCGTCGGCATTCAGGCTTCGACCATCCATCAGGCTTATGCGCAGGAATACTTTGTAAATTCAGAATTGCGAGTTTATCAGACCCAGGACGAAGCAAACCAGGACCTGTTTGCGGGCCGCATTGACGCAACCCAGGCTGACAGTATTGCCATGGCTGACTTTGTTGGTTCTGACGCCGGTGGCTGCTGCGAAATCAAAGGCGCGGTTGCCAACGATGAATCGATCCTAGGCCGTGGTGTCGGTGCCGGTGTCCGCAAGGGCGATGATGCGCTGCGTGAAGCCCTGAATGCTGGTGTCGCTGCAATTTTAGCTGATGGTACGCATGCTGAAATCACTGCGCGCTATTTCGCCGCCAGTATCTACAGCGAATAAGGCCCGGCTTTGGAACTGATTCTCGAAACGCTTGGTCTAGCCGAGAGTGTGCAGCTGTTGTCTCTCTCGCCTCCCGGCTGGGGGGCGAACCTCCTGCGTGGGCTTGCCAACTCTCTGCAAATCGCCTTCGGAGCCTTTGGCTTCGGGTTATTGATCGGGCTTTTCGGGGCCTGTGGAAAACTATATGGCGGGCCGGTCGTCCGTGACCTGCTCGCCATCTATACCACCGTTATCAGGGCAGTTCCGGAACTGGTGTTGATCCTGATCCTCTATTACGTCGGCACCGATCTGATCAATAAATTGGCTGCTCTGATGGGGTATGGCCGGGTTGAGATTAGCGGTATTGTTGCCGGAATTTGGGTGCTTGGCATCGTCCAGGGCGCCTATTCAACCGAAGTGCTCCGCGGTGCTATTCAGGCAGTTCCAAAAGGTCAGATCGAAGCCGCGCGCGCTTTTGGCATGCCGGCTTTCATGACCATGCGGCGCGTCACAATTCCGGCGATGATGTCCTTTGCGACGCCCGGACTTGCGAACCTCTGGTTGATCGCAACAAAGGATACAGCCCTGCTGGCGATTGTCGGCTTTTCCGAACTCACCTTGGAAACCCGGCAGGCAGCCAGCAGTACCCGTGCCTATTTCACCTTTTTCCTTGCCGCAGGAGCGCTCTATTTGCTGGTGACGCTGTTTTCAGGCCTCATTTTCGGCTGGATCGAGAAATGGGCGCGGCGCGGCCAGCCATCTTTGAAAGGGGGCAGGTAAATGATGACGCTTCGCTCATTGATGCAACCGCACCGCATCGTTCTGATGCTGTTATTCACAGCGCTGGTTTTGTGGTGCGCCTTTTCGCTGCGCTGGGACTGGATACCCAAATATGCGCCGCTGGCGCTGGAAGGACTGTGGACCACGATCTGGATTTTGCTGGTGACGACCTTCTTGGGCTTCCTGTTGGCGGTGCCGCTGGGGCTCGCCCAAGCAATTGGGCCTTGGTACCTGTCGGTGCCTGCCCGGACGTTTTGCACCATCATTCGCGGCACCCCGCTTTTGCTACAGATCTGGCTGCTCTATTACGGGCTGGGTTCGCTTTTCCCGCAATTCCCTTGGATCCGCAGCAGTGAACTCTGGCCGTATCTGCGGCAAGCATGGCCCTATGCGGTTCTGGCGCTCACGCTTTCTTATGCGGGTTATGAAGGCGAAGTTATGCGCGGGGCCTTTTCCGGCGTGAACAAGGGTCAGTTGGAGGCGGCGAAAGCCTTTGGCATGCCGCGGTTCACAATGTTCCGGCGTGTCTGGCTTCCCCAAGCGATCCGCAATGTCCTCCCGACGCTTGGCGGAGAAACGATATTGCAGCTGAAAGCCACACCATTGGTTGCCACCATCACGATCGTCGAGATTTATTCGGTGTCGTCCCGCGTGCGGGCGGATACGTTCATTGTGTATGAACCACTTCTTTTACTTGCGGTATCATACATGTTAATTGCAGGAATTATTACGCTGGCATTCAGGCGGTTTGAAAACAAAGTTCCGAGCTAGGGTGCAGAGGGGGGTGTTGACACGTTAAATCGACGATCTCGCGCAAACAGGCACTGTCAGAGGAAATTCTGTTGAGAAGGTCAGGTTGGTCCCTTAGCGTCAAGCCATGACAAAACGCTCCCCTTTTCGCTATTTCAAAACCAATCCAGAGATCATCCGCCTAGCGGTGGTGTTGTATGTCCGGTTCCCGCTGTCGCTTCGGAATGTCGAAGATTTTCTTCACGAACGCGGGGTCGATATCAGCCATGAAACGGTGCGGTTCTGGTGGAACAGGTTCGGCCCGTTGTTTGCCGCCGAGATCCGCAAGAAGCGTGTCAGTCGGATGCGTGGACACTCGAATTGGCAATGGCATTTGGACGAGGTTTTTGTGAAGATCAACGGCGATACGCACTACCTCTGGCGGGCCATTGACCACGAGGGCGAGGTGCTGGAAAGCTATGTCACGACACGGCGTGATCGCAGGGCAGCGTTGAAATTTATAAGAAAACCAATGAAGCGCTTTGGCCAACCAAATGCCATTGTCACAGACAAACTGCGCTCTTACGGTGCCGCGATGAAGGTTATCGGCAATGTTGACCGGCAAGAAGCTGGCCGTTGGCTGAATAACCGGGCTGAGAATTCACACCTTCCATTTCGACGACGAGAGCGTACCATGCTGCGCTTCCGTCGAATGCGAAGTTTACAGAAATTTGTCGCCGTTCATTCGTCAGTTCATAACCATGTCAATTCGGAGCGCCAACTTGATGCTATGTAAAGGGCAGCGATGTTGTCCTAGCAGAGACGAGTCGAATTGGTCTGACCGCACCTGTTAGCCGCCCCCCCCCCTGCATTCCTAGTACCTCCGCTCAAAAGTGGGCTCAGAGCAGCTCTTCGCTGCAACCCCTGCTAACTTCCGCTAAAAGTGCAGAAAGTGACCTTTGCAAAGTCGCGCGAACGGCCCTTGGTAGGCATTACCCAGACAGTTAGGTGTTGCAGTGCAGCTTTCCTAGAGCGCCAATCGTCCATCACGCAGCATTTCGATTGGGAATATGACGAGAAGCGGACTTACTAGTCGTTCGCTACCTCAGTATCAAATCTGTTCTTCCGGGGGGCATTTTTTAGAAAAGCACCGGGGCAATTCCCGATGCTTTGCAGATATTTTTGATCTGATCTCAGACATTCTGGCTCGTAGTCAGTAGGATGCGTTCACATATCAGTGAGTCAAATCAATTATGAACAGACAGTCGAACATCATTTTCTCGCCGCCCGCCCGGACCATTCCGGACAGGCGTGCCTTGCCGGTCATGTCTGCAAAATCACCCGTGGTGGCAATGACATTGTCATTCGTGGGAAAGCCGCCAGTGATATGCGAGCGGGATCCGTTGCCTGATCCAAGGCCATTGATAAATGTTTGCAGACTGGTTTCGCCCTTAGAGATGATCGTTCCGCCCGGAAGTATGAAAATGGAAACACCGGTCAGCGTCAGACCACCGTTTTGGTCTGGTGTGATATTGGCTAGGCAATCGATACCCCTTCCCAGCCGCAGTTTGGACGCAGGATCGATAACATCCATCTCGTGGCAGGCAAAATCAGCCAACGCAAAACCAACGTCTTGCTCGGTTAGCTCTACGCCGACACGGGCGGACACTTCTGTCAGATTTCCGGCTGCGTCGCCTTCTCCGAACATGTGCAAAACGAGTGAGGTATTGGAGGCCGCACTCGAAGTTGTGGGCAATAGCCCTATTCCGAGGCCAAGCGCCGCGATTGTAAAAATACTCCTGATTTTCATGACTTTATACTCCTTAGGATTTGTGGTTTCCTTGAAAATCCCGGCTTCAGCTCAGCATCGCCACGACCTCTTCTGTGGTCCAGAGAGCGTTGGCGATATAGCGGAAGTTGGTTAGGGCGGCGAGATAGCCGTCACCTTCGGGAAGCATTGCAGCAGCAGTTCCGTCCTTGACGACAGCCACCTCAAACCCTTGCTCAAGCAATTCACGCAAATGGCTTTCAGTGCAGAGGTTTGCCGACATTCCAGCCAAAATGACCTGGCCCACACCGTTTTTGCGAAGCTGCAGAGCAAGGTCGTTATGTTCAGGACCATATAGTTTGTGCGGCGACGAAATGATGGTTTTTCCGTCGTTAATATAGGGTTTGTATTGCTCCAGAAAATCCGCGCCTGATCCTTCAAACCCTTCCAGGTTCAGCGGACCGCTGCGGGCGAACATGCCGATCTTGTGCATGAGCTTTTCAAGCGCACCTTCAAACTGCCAACCGCCGTCAGTGGGATAGTAGTAGTGCGGCGATACCGCCACGGTAATATCTGCCGCCTTGGCTGCAATGAACAGGCTTTCAATATTGGCAACCGTATTGTTCTTTTCGACACTGGCACCAACAACACCCCATGTTACGCCATCAGGGCTGAGGAAATCATTCTGTGGGTCGGTGATCACCAGGGCCACGCGTGATTTGTCAATGATCATGTCGCTGGGAGGCAGGGCAGGCTGGGCCGGATCAGCGTAGGGGTCGTCCTGCGCCTGCGCGGCTGTACCTGCCATGCTTGCCGCGGCGGCTGCGCCAACAGCAGCCGTCCCGGTCAGAGCCTGACGGCGGGTGACTTTCGGGTCATCATCGTGATTGTGGCATTTACACATGATTTTTCTCCTTGTTCAGTAACCGATACCGAAGTGTGACATGCGGGATGTGCCTTTTCGTCCGTGATGTGTGGCATATTCTTCCATCACAGATTTGTGATGTACTTAAACATCCAGACATGGCAATATTTGATGATGCGGCACAACCCTGAACACGTATTGAGTGAATTAGACATCCAAGCAGAACCTTTTGCAGTCTGCACCCTGGAAGGCGCGTGCAATCTGTACCTAGGGAAAAGGCCAGAGGCGGTATGGCACTATGTCATTGCGGGAACGGGAAAGCTGATAATCCATTCCCTAGCCGATGTTTTGCTGCATCCGGGGCGCGTTATTCTGGTACCCGCAGGCAACAGACACAGCCTGATAAATGATGGGTCAGCCGGTGCCCCTGCAACTATCGACATTCCGGCAGAACTTGAGCTGGAGCGCTTGGTCGCCAAAGGCGAAGGTGGCTGCAAAATGATTGTCCTGTGCGGTGCGGTATCGCTGGGCATGCGCAATACCAACGGGCTAGTGGATCTGCTGCGCGCACCACTTTATCTGGACGTTGAAAATGCTCCGATAGCCGAACGCGCCGTATTGGGCATTATTGATGAAGTCACCAGTCTTCGCACAGGATTCCAGGCAATGGTTCGCCTGTTGCTGTTGCAATGCGTGTTCGAAATTCTGCGCCAACACCTTGAAGAGGGAGACCCCGCTCTTATCTGGCTGTCAGGGCTGGCCGATCCGCACCTGTGGCAGGCATTGCGGGTCATGCTTGATGATCCCGGCGGAGCACATTCTTTGGAAAGCCTAGCGGAGGCCGCAGGTATGAGCCGCTCGCGTTTTGCCGAACAGTTCAAAGACGCTTATGGTCATGCACCGATGTCGTTCCTGCGTGAACTGCGGATGGCGCGAGGGGCCCAGATGTTGCTCGACGGGAACGACCCAGTCAAGCGGATTGCCCAGAGACTTGGGTTTAAAAGTCGCAGCGCCTTTACCCGGGCCTTTACTGAAATTTGGGGGCAACCTCCACAAGCCTTTCGCTCAGCTGACCGCTAACTTCTCTGGGCTGTAACTCCCCAATACACGGCAGTTTTTGTACCGAATATGATATCACCTCTCGTCAACGTCTGGTCGTCGTTTTGGGAGGGCATGGCGGATTGGAGAATCTAACATCCGAATACCCAACTTACTTGCAATTCGTGCACTTCGCATCGCTTGGAACAACGGGCGCATCGTTGGCCAAAATTGCCCGCTCAAACCGAAACATGTTTGGGCGATCCGCGTCAGGCTCGAACTTGCCGGGAACCATCGCGACCTTGCCCTCTTTAATATGGCATCGACAGCAAGTTGCGGGCTTGTGACCTGGTTAAAATGCAAGTCGTCGATGTGATGGCATCTGGGCAGATCAAAGAACGGGCATCTATAACGCAGAGCAAAACTCAAAAGCCGGTCCGGTATGAAAATTCGGAGGGTACTCGCGTCTCCGTCATGAAGTGGGTAGAAGATCCGCTGATGATCGGCTCTGAGTACCCGTGACCGGGACGGTTTCACGAACGGCTTCATATTTCGACACGACAATATGCACGGATCGTGCGCGATTGGATTACTTCGATTGATTTGGAAGCGACCACCTTTGGAACGCATTCAATGCGCTGGACAAATGTCACTCAGATTTACAAGAAAACTGGCAACTTTCGTGCCGTACAGCTTCTGCTAGGCCATACCAAGATGGATAGCACCGTCCGCTACCTGGGCGTTGAGCTAGAAGATGCACTAGTAATAGCAGTAGCTATTGAAATCTAACTAGCAGGTTTGTCTGGAACGGGCAGCCTGTTCAGCTTGCGTTGCGATATCAAATTGCAGGAAAGATAGCGACCTGAATGTCTGGTTCTAAAACGATGGGATAGTCATTCTGCAACTGCAGCAAAAGTCCGGTTTTCGCACAATGTGACGAAAGGGCATGTCTGCTTTGGGCTGAGAGCCGCCATTCGCTACGTTTTGCTCCAACGGCAGTAATGCGCAGTTCGTGTATTTTGCAAACCTGTAGGAACGGCCCACTCCTGCCGTAAGTGACAATCTCAAATGCTGCGGCGCAGTCCGTCATTCCAGACACTGGAAGTCACCGCAGCATTTTTGAGACGCTAAGGTTCCAATGACCGCTTAAAACAATCTTAAGGCGATTCCAAGTTGGAAAACGAAGTAATCTTTGGCTGATCAAAGTGCGCTCCAGCAAAAATATTGAACCGCTGATCGCTGAAAACCAAAAACACCATGGCTGGACACCGACTATCATTTTCAAGAGGCCATGCGTATGCTGTTCTTGCTTGAATGTCTCTGGAGGTTCGCACCATGCCCATTGTTTCCATCCGAATGGCTCACGTCGATATTGATTTTGAAGTCGCGCGTGCATTGTGTAGAGAATGGCTAGCTTGGCACTGGAAAGCATTTCCTGAAGACGGACCAAGGGAGGGAAATCCGATGGATCCTTCGGTTTTCCAAAGCGTCATGGATGAACTTCCTCAAATTCACGCTAGACCAAGTGGAGGCATTCTTTTGGCCGAGGTTGACGGTTTACCAGCGGGGTGTGTGATGTACCACGAGATTGAGCCTGGCATTGCCGAGATCAAACGCCTATTCGTCAACGAATCCGGACGTGGTCACGGAATCGGGCGGTTACTTCTGGAACGGATGTTCGAGGCGATGATCGCCGATGGATACCGAACCGTCCGCTTTTCTTCGGCAAAGTTTCTGTCCCATGCAAGACGGCTTTATGAAAGCGCGGGGTTTCTCGATATCCCTCACCCGCAGGGCTTTCCCGACCACCTGCACAGCTTTGTTTATTTCATGGAACGACCGCTTACCTCAGAAGGCTGAAGGCGCAGTTTTACCTTTCATTTAGATACCAAGAGTAAACAATGCGATTTTGCAGTATCACTGCGCCTAAAACTTAGGTTAAGCACAGTGAAATTGGATTTTTTTCCTAATTTGCGACCAGTTCCAGCGCCAATTGAGCAGTTTTGGTGGCTGAATTGGGATTCTGCCCGGTCACCAACATTCCATCGGCCACCGCATGTCCCATTAGCGGCAACAAGGCTTTGCTATACTTCAATCCCTTTTCTTTGAGCCTCTTTTCGAGATTGTAAGGAACGTGGCGTTTGACACCTGCAATTGTCTCATCGAGATAGGCAAATCCAGTGCCTTTTTTCCCTTCAATCATGTGTTTTCCGTTGCTAAGGCGTACATTTGTCAGGGCTGCTACACCGTGGCAGACTGCAGATACAACTTTGCCACTCTCGTACATTTCGGCAGTGCGGGCATGAAGGTCTTTGCTTTCGGCAAAATCCCACATGGCTCCGTGTCCACCCGCGAAATAAACAATATCGTATTCAGCCCATTCCACCTCTGAGAGAGATTTTGTGTCTTCTAGCAACGTCATAAACTTGGGATCATTGTAGCGCTTCTTGGTTGCCTTATCCAAAACAAAGAAACCCAAACTTCGGTTGTCGATGGATATTTTCCCGCCTGTTGGGCTGATGATTTCCATCTGAATACCCGCTTCTTCAAACACGTCATAGAAATGTGTGAGTTCAGATAACCACAAGCCGGTGGGCTCCGCCTTTGGGTCATCAAATTTTGTGTGGTTGGTTACGACGATGAGCGCCTTTTGGGATTTCATTTTTTAAGCCTTTTGTGTCTTGGTGCCGGTGTAGGTCAAATCTGGCCCTGACTTGTTGAAGTTGGCGGCGTTATAATTGTGCAGGTGCCTCTCGCAATCGAGCGATGCTGCAACAATCATAAGATCACATCAGCAAATTCAATTTGTGGTCTTTCAGGCGCCATCCTGTAGGGGTTTTGACGAGGGTGTCATCGTAGTTACCAAACGCAAAATGTTTAATTCCGTCATCGGTGATCTGAATGGCTTGGCTGATACAAGTCATCGTCGCCACATCACCATCGCCGTCAATCACGAAGTTACTTGAGGTATGATAGAGTTTGGGCGGCACTGTTTTCGAAATTTCTGTAAGCCAATTGACGATGTTATCTATCCCCTTCACGTCGACCTGCATAGCCTCAATGATAAACCGTCCATCCTCAGTAAATATATCACGCATGCCTTCTGGACCGTGGACGTCGGAGGCAAGAATGTAGCGCGCCATAAGTTCTTGTATTTCCATTTTATCTTCAATCGAGAGCGGCATGGTGGGGTCCTTTGCATTTTCACAATTGGTTTGTGATGAAGGGGTGAGCACCGCGATGAGGGTCATTTGCCTACGCCCTCATCCGTTGCTTATCGCAGCCCGAGGGAGACTTCGGTCTGTGCTAGTTTCCTTGGGTTTTGAGTGTTCTCGGGCATTGGCGCATTTGGGCTAAGTCGCGGGTTGGTCACATGCGTAATCACCGCCTGGACGCTGGCGTTGATTACGGCCGGGTCTGTGGTCATCGCGCCGTGAAGAATAAATGGGGGCAAATAGGTCATGCCGATCATCTGTGCCGTTTGCTGAAACGGCGCCAAGAGTTCGCGCATGGAGAAGTTGTTGTATGAGCCAGCCTGGTAGCTTTGGGCCGGGCCGCCGGTGGAAATCACGAGCGAAAGCTCTGCGGGTTGCATCGGCGTCATCCGTAACCAAGTCGCGGTGTCCCGTAATACTGATCACAAACTCCGCCGCGATGCTTGCTGTCTGAGCCGGTGATTTCCCCGGAAGTTCCATATCCCTCACTCCGATTGACAGAGGTTGATGACGGTCACTTATTTACTGCGCGCTGTCACAGAATTAAGCCGATCATGATGGACAGTTGCCATAAAATCAACGAAAGCAATGGGCTTTCGGATTTATGGGGGTTCCAAAAGACAAAAATTTCCCAAAACAGCGGTGTTATATGCAACAGTGTCCGATAGGGGGAGCCGTTCGATGAAAGATGATGAACCAAAAATCCGTATCGAAGATCGGGAAGAGCTTATTTATATGCTGGCTGAGGCAGCCGCGATCGAACACAATGTTATGTGCTGTTATTTTTATGGGATATGGAGCCTTAAACGCGGCGTTCAGGATGGTCTGACGGCAAAACAGGCTGACATTGTTCAGACATGGAAACGCGCCATGACTGAAGTCGCGGTCGAAGAGATGTCCCATCTGACACTGGTGTGTAATCTATCGTGTGCAATCGGTGCGGGCCCACATTTGTCACGCCCCAACTTCCCGATACCTTTCGGCTATCACCCTTCCGCAATTGACCTAGAATTGCGTGGTTTTTGTCACGCATTAATTGATCACGCAATTTTTCTGGAACGGCCCGAAGGCATAGATTTGCACGACTCTCCTGAGTTTGTGCACCCAACGGAATATCACCGGAGCGCACACAAAGGCTCGGTGATGCCTAGTGCCCAGGATTACGGCACAATCGGCCACCTTTATCGCGCCATTATGCATGGGTTCGAAGCTCTTTCTCATAAACTTGGCGAGGAAAATTTGTTTTGCGGCGATGTCGCCGACCAGATAAGCCCGGCTGAGGCACCGCTTCCCGGGCTGTGCCTGGTCAATAATCTCGAAAGTGCGCGGCAGGCCGTCGAAACCATTATTGAACAAGGCGAAGGTGCCCCGCAGCACAGCGAGAATTCGCATTATCAGCGGTTCCTTGATATGCGCGATAACCTTGACAAGATGCTCGCAGAAGACCCGGATTTCGATCCCGCTTTTCCGGTTGCAACCAACCCGGTGCCTAATGAGCCCATGGACCCGGAAAACCGGGTTTGGATCACCGACCCGGAAGCGGCACAGGTTCTGGATCTTGCCAACGCGCTTTATGGCCACATGCTGCGCTTTCTTGTTCAGGGTTACGGGAGGGACGCGGAACAGAGTGACCACACGCGGCTGTTTGTGACCCTAGCACGTGAACTGATGTCTGTCTTGACGCCGGTTTGCGAGCACCTCGCATCTTTGCCTGCCGGGCCGGAACATCCAGGCGTTAATGCCGGAATGACTTTCACGATGCTGCGCGATATAGCGCGGCTGCCGTCCGGTCCTGGCGAAATGCGGATGCTTGCAGAGCGCATGGATGAAATGGCCGATCAGGCGGCCCGGATATTCCCTGAGGGCCATGAGCTCGACGGAATTTCGGGTGCAATCCGGGCTATGGGTGAAAAAATTGAGGTGCCCGGTGCCGCGCCGAAGAAGCCAAAACACCGACCTGAGGACGATAAGCCCAAGCCGCACAAAGAAAAATCAGACAGCGAGGTTGTCGGGCGCGGTGAGGGTGAGGACATGATCCTCAGCTTTGACACCAGTCGCTGTATTCACGCGCGGTTCTGTGTGCTTGGCGCCCCCGAGGTGTTTCTGTCAGGGGTCGAGGGCCAATGGCTGTGGCCGGACCGGATGGACACTGATGCACTGCGAAGCGTTTGCCACAGTTGTCCGTCGGGAGCTGCTTCATACGAACCCAAGGGAGATACCACGCCTGAACCTGCACCGTCGGTTAACATTGTTAACCTGCGCGAAAACGGCCCTTACGCTTTCCGCGCACCAATGCTTGTCGATGGTGAAGACATCGGATTTCGCGCCACTTTGTGTCGCTGTGGTGCCAGCAAAAACAAACCGTTTTGCGATGGCTCGCATGTCGAAGTCGGGTTCAAAGCATCAGGGGAACCTGAAACGAAACCTTCGGAGCCGCTTGAGGTCCGTGACGGGCCGCTGGAGATTGATCCACAGACAAACGGACCGTTGCGGGTTTCAGGCAATCTTGAGGTCTGTGCTGGAACGGGTCGTAACATTGACCGCGTTCAGACGGTTCGCCTTTGTCGGTGTGGCGGATCTAAAACCAAGCCGTTCTGTGACAACACGCATCTGAAAATTGGCTTCAAGTCGACTTAGACGTTACTTCAATCGGGAGCTGCAATATGTCGGCCAAAGATACAGGAAATAAGGCTGCGAAGATTCAGGAACTGGAGGCGCTTGTCCAGATCATGGAGGAGTGTCCCTTTCCGATCCTGCGGCTTGACCCGAACGGAAAGCCGATGTTCAGCAATTCTGCTGTATTGCACCAAGAAGGTCTGGTCGATAAAAAAAACGGGAAGCTCAGCCCGTCGCTTACTGACACGGCAATAACGGCATTCGCTGAAAGCGCCAGTTGCCGGCTGGATGTGAATGCCGGCGAATTTGTCTACGACATGTATTTCAATCCCGTGGTCGAAAACGGCTATGTGAATGTATACGGCCGCGACGTCACACGCATTCGGAAAGCAGATAAAAAACTGGCAGATGCCGCAAAATTCCCCAGTGAAAACCCGAACCCGGTTTTGCGTGTTGAGCGCGACGGAACTGTGCTGCTGGCTAATAGCGCCGCCCGAGCTATTTCCGGTGTGCTTGATCCCGGACCACCCGAGGCGCTCGGCGGTGAATTGGTCTGGGTGGCTGAGGACGCAATACGTACAAACGAAAACCAACAGCACCATCTGGTCAGCGGCGACAGGGTGTTTTTGTTTACGGTTTCCGTGATTGAAAACGAATCTTATCTGAATATTTACGGCCGGGAGATCACCGCCGAACGCGAAGCCGAAGCTGCGCTGGAAGCGGCAAACCGCGACCTAGAAAAACGGGTTGCGGACCGCACTGCCTCGGTCAGATTGCTGCAGAATATTCTTCTGGCCGCCAACAGCGCTGAAAGTTTTGAAGCCGCACTACAAGCCGCGTTGCATGAAATCTGTTTGTTCGCCAACTGGTCCGTTGGTCACGCCTATGTGGTGGAGGAAGGCGACGGCGGCAACAAGCTTGTGCCAACCGGAATCTGGCATGTGGAAAAAGGCGATGGGTTAGCTTCTTTGCGCGATGTGACTGAAAAAATGCGTTTCGGGGACCCTGCTGATTTGCCCGGCTGGGTGATCACCCGTGGCCAGGCGCGCTGGATTGAAGAGCTTGAAAAAGAAGATAATTTCCCGCGCCTCGAATTTACCCGTCAAGCCGGTCTCAAATCAGGCATGGCATTTCCGGTAACACTTCATGAAGAAGTAATTGGTGTCCTTGAGTTTTTCGCGCTCGAAGTTTCCGATCCGGACCTGGAAATCATCAAGACGCTTGGCCATGTCGGCGCACAGCTTGGTTCTGTTGCTGAGCGCAAACGAGCCGAGGCGGCACTGGCAGCGAGCCAGGCTGATGCGGCCACAGCACATTCGCGGCTTACTGCTGCGATTGAATCCATCGGCCAGTCTTTTATCCTTTACGATGCAGACGACAGGGTGGTTTTGTTCAATCAACGCGCCAATGACATGCTCTCGGCGGTTGCTGGTGGGGTGTCGGTCAGAGTCGGCGAACCCTTTGAGGCTATTCTGCGCCGATCACGCAACCCTTACCGGGTATTTGCTAACGAAGACGAACGAGAGGCCTGGGTTCAAAGGGTTCTGGCAGGCCGGAGGGCGAAAGAAAGCCGGGTTTCGACCGACCGTTTCAGCGACGGACGCTGGTACCGGTCCGAGGGCTTCGCGACGTCTGACGGAGGTCTGGTATCGGTGTTCACAGATATCACTGAATCCAAGACCCACGAGACTGAACTTCAGAAACTACTGGAGGACTTGGGCGAGGCCCGGGACGAGGCGGTTGAAAGCCAGCACGAAGCCGCAACAGCGCATTCACGGCTGACCGATGCGCTTGAGGTCATCAACCAGGCTATCGTTTTGTTTGATGCTGATAACGACATTGTGCTGTTCAACCGTAAATACAGTGAAGCGATTATCGACTTTACCGGGGTTTCGCCCAACATCGGCGACAGCTATGAAAAAATATTACATGGGTCGGCGGCCAAGATGCACGCGGACATGAGCCCGGAAGAACGCGATGTCTGGGTGCGGCAGATCATTGAAAAACGCAGAGAACAGAAAGTCAGGCGTTCAGAGGACCAAACCCCCAGCGGTCGCTGGATGATGTCGGAAGGGTTTGCAACAGCGAACGGCGGAACGGTTTCGGTTTTCACCGACGTAACCGAAGTTAAAGAGCACGAAGCCGAAATGCAGGAATTGCTCGATGAGCTTGGTGTCGCCCGTGACGAGGCGGTCGATGCCAATGCAGCCAAATCACAGTTTCTTGCCAATATGAGTCATGAATTGCGAACCCCATTGAACGCAATTATTGGTTATTCTGAACTTCTGATTGAAGATCTGGAGGACGACGCGCAGGAAGATTATGTTCCGGATCTGGTCAAAATTCAGAAAGCTGGTAAACACCTTTTGGGTTTGATCAATGATGTCCTCGACCTCGCGAAAGTCGAGGTCGGTGAAATTGAATTATTCGTCGAAGAAATAAATGTCCGCGAAACTCTTGGCGATGTCTCCAATACTATTTTGCCACTGCTGAACACTAACAATAACACGCTGCAAGTCGATATTGCAAAGGCTGTCGGTACGATTTTTACTGATCACACCAAGCTGCGGCAAAACCTGTTTAATCTTCTGTCGAACGCCACCAAGTTTTCGAAAGACAGCGAGATATTGGTCCGTATCTGGCAGGAGGAGGCAGACGACGGAGACATCATTCTATTCGAAATTACCGATCAGGGAATCGGCATGAACGAAGAGCAGCTTGCCAAAGTATTCCAGCCGTTTCAGCAGGCAGATGTGTCGACTTCAAAAGAGTTTGGCGGAACCGGACTTGGCCTGACAATTACGCGTGAATTTTGCCGAAAAATGGGTGGTGATGTTGCCGTTGTAAGTACACCCGGTAAGGGTTCTGTTTTTACAATGTCGATACGTGTGAATTGTTCAAATGACAAAGCGCCTGAACCGGTGGCCCAGGTTGACCGGCTCGAAACGGTTTCTGATGATGCGCCTTTGGTATTGATCATTGATGACGATGCCGGAGTCCGCGATCTTTTGTGCAGGAACCTGAACGCCGCAGGCTACCACACCCGGGAAGCCGCGAACGGGGCCACAGGTCTGAAACTAGCTGAAGAGTTGCAACCCGACATCATCACCCTAGATGTCGTCATGCCACAAGTAGATGGTTGGAGCGTGCTGGGTGACCTGAAGGCCAATTCAAAGACCCAACACATTCCAATTGTCATGGTGACCATTGTTGACGACAAAAACCTAGCGTTTTCGCTTGGCGCGTCGGAATATCTGGCCAAACCCGTTGATCGTGCCAAGCTGACAACAACTATCGAACGTTTAACCCGCGGTAAGAAAAATCAGACGGTTCTGATTGTCGAAGACGATCCTGAAACCCGTGAGGTGCTTCGCCGTCACCTCACGAAAAATGGGGTAAAGACCGAGGAAGCCGAAAACGGACGGATTGGCCTTGAACGGATTGAAGCAGTCAATCCGCACCTGATCCTTCTGGACTTGATGATGCCCGAAATGGACGGATTCGAGTTTATCGAAAAATACCGGGAGCGACCGGAATGGCACGAAATCCCGGTCGTCGTTCTGACGGCCAAAATACTGACCGAAGAAGATCGGAAGCGTTTGAACGGCTGGGTGCAGAAACTGTACGGCAAAGATGAACGTGGTGTCGAAAGTATCTTGGATGAAATCAGCCGCAATCTCAAAAATCAGGTCTGAGCTGTCAATTAGGGATTGCCTGTCCAACGGTCGAGTTTCGGAATGCCGCGTGTCGCGAGCCAAGCGAAAGCCTTTGGCCAGCGATTTCGTTGCAGAACATGGATCACCAAATGCTGCATGCTGGTCGCCGAGATATCGGGCTGCAAAAACACACCATAATCATAGCAAAGAGAACAGTATTTCGTGCTGAGACTGCCGTCCTTTTCCCGGCCACCACCTTTCGGATCTTTCTTGAGCGGCATACCGCAACTTTGGCAGATCAGTCTGGTCAATGCACATTTCCTGCCCAATGAAAACACACCAGAAACTCTACTGTAACGCCTTCAAAATTTCCACCCGAACCTGTTTTAGGACACGGTCATACTGGTATGGTCGAAGAGAGCAGGTAGCGTTGTCAAATAAAATTGGCTTGAAACGGGCAGAGTGTTGCCATGGTTTTTCAGCATGACAACAGCTGTTTCTTTGGTCCTGCCAGAGGAAATTTTGTTTAGAAGGGCAGGTTGGTCCCTTAGCTTCCAGCATGACAAAACACGACCCATTCAAGTATTTTAAAACCAGCCCCGACATCATCCGCCTAGCGGTGATATTGTACGTCCGGTTCCCGTTGTTGCTCCGGAACGTGGAGGGTTTGCTGCGTAAGCGCGGGATCGATATCAGGCATGAAACGGTGCGGTTTTGATGGAACAGATTTGCCCCGGTGTTCGCTGGGGAGATCCGAAGAAAGCGTGTACAACAATTTCGTGCCCATTCGAATTGGCAGTGGCATTTGGACGAGGTTTTTGTGAAGAATAACGGCTAGACGCACTACCTTTGGCGGGCCGTTGAGGGCAAGATTTTGGAAAGCTATTTCACAAAATGTCGTGATCACAAGGCCGCGATGAAGTTTATAAGAAAATCAATGAAACGTTTGGGGGAACCGAATGTTACCGTGACCGAGAAACTCTGGTCTTGTGGTGCCGCGATGAAGGTCATCTGCAATGTTCACAGACAAGAAACCGGCCGTTGGCTGAACAATAGGGCCGAGAATTCCCACTTGCCATTTCGGCGACGAGAACGTTCAATCGTGCGCTTCCGAGAGATGCGAAGTTTGCAATAACTCGTCGCCTTTCATTCGTCAGTTCATAACCATTTCAATTTGGATCGCCTTCTTTACTCACGCGCCAATTTCAAGCTCAACCGCATCGCTACACTTGCCGAGTGGCACGGTCTTGGCGCGGCGTAAAAGGGCAGCCATGCTGGCCTAGTAGAGACGAGTTCGAATTTGTCAGACGCGCCAGCCCAGCAGATGTCGCTCAACAGCGGTGATCACGGAATTGACCACGACGCCCAGAAGGGAAAGGATCACAACGCCTGCAAATAACCGCTCCAGATCGTAGAGTGCGCCAGCTTCAAGGATGTAGGCACCAATTCCATATTGTGCACCTAGCATTTCGGCGGCAACCAGAAGAATAATTGCGATGGCGAGTGAAATGCGGAGCCCCGACAAGATGCCAGGCATTGCACCAGGAAGTACGATTTTGCGGACAATTGACAACCACGACAACCCGAAACTTTGCCCCATCCGGATTAGTGTTCGGTCAACATTATCAACAGCGCCGTAAGTTGCAACGACCGTGGGCGTAAAGGTTCCGAATGCGATCAGTGCGTATTTTGAGCCCTCGTCGATCCCGAACCAGATGACGAAAAGTGGCAGCAACGCGATTTTCGGGATCGGGAAAATCGCTGCAACCAGAGGCACCAATCCTGCGCGCACAAGCGAGAAAAGGCCGATCAGCACGCCGACACCAATGCCGACAATTGCGCCGATTGTAGCCCCGACAGCAAGGCGGGTCAGTGATGGTACCATGTGTTTGAACAACAATCCGGATTCAAATAGTTCCCGAAAAGTTTGAAAAACATCCGAGGGTTTGGGCAGTGTCAGAGAGGTGATAAACCCAGTCTGAGTGCCAATCTCGGCCAAGGCGATAAGAACAATAAAGACGATAGATCCTACCCAGCGATATGAACGAGGGGCAAAACCACCGCCGCGAAATTCAACTTTCCGGACGGATTTTTGCGGACTTAACTCAGACATTTATCAACTCCGCATCTGCCGCGCGGGCTTCATCGCGCATAAGGTTCCAAAGATGTCGTTGCTGTTGGTCAAGATCTGTATCGCCATAAGCCCTTTCGGTTAGGGGCTTGTCGAGGGTTACAATCTCGCGGATCCGTCCTGGACGGCGCGACAGCACAACAATGGAATGTCCCAGACGAACGGCTTCGGCTAGGTTGTGGGTCACGTAAACGGCCGTGAAGGGTTGACGCGACCACAGGGAAACAAGGTCATCAATCAGAAGTTCGCGGGTCTGGCTGTCAAGTGCGGATAGGGGTTCATCCATCAGCATTACAGCTGGGTTGACCGCCAAGGCGCGGGCAATTGCAACCCGCTGTTTCATCCCACCAGAAAGCTGTTTGGGTAAGGCGTCGGCAAAATCAGAAAGTTTGGTGCGGGCCAGAACATCATCAATAATTTTCTTAGCCTCTGCTCCTTTGATGCCGTGGTCTTCGAGAACCAGGGAAATATTTCCGGCAACACTGCGCCAAGGCAGCAATGCAAAATCCTGAAAGACATAGGTGAGCGGGTTAAAGCAATTTTTGGGGGGGGCACTGCTTTGCAGTATTTCTCCGGAAGTGGGACGTTCAAGCCCGCCGATCAACCGTAATAGAGTTGATTTTCCGCAGCCTGACGGACCGACAATACACACAATCTGGCCCGACGGAATATCAAGTGAGATATCGCGCAGAATTTCGGTATTGCCATAGGAATGGCTGACAGCTGACAAATGAATGTCCATGAAAGTTTCTCCCGTTGAGATCGGGGCAGCCGCGGCGCCCCGATCCCAGATATTATATCACGCGTTGGTGGTTTCGACGTAGCTGGGATCAACCAGCGTATCCATGGTGATATCTGCATCGACTAGGTCTTCAGATTGGAACCACCTCAACTGATCTGTAAGGGATGCAACGTTTAAGGAGGCACCTTCATTCAGACGCATTGTTCCATTGATGATTGACGGAGCCGCTTTTTCGCGTGGCCGGTCAACATAGACATATTTGTGGATCAGGTCGACCATTTCATTGACGCCGTCTTCGCCACCATCCCGTGCAATCATTGCGGAATTATAGTCAGCAACCCCTTGCGAGAACCCGCCAAGGAACCCTTCAGTCATTGCTCTTTCGTCGGCGGCATTCCGCGCCGAGGTGAACGCCGTCGTGACCTGATAATTCGGCAGATAGTCAGAGATATTGCCGATAATATGCAGCGCACCTGAAGCCGCCAGAGGTTTCGCAAGGTGGGGCACGATTGACCAAGCATCGATTTGGCCGGATTTCAGCGCACCGATGATAGCGCCCACTTTTTGCAGGGGGCGGAAATTCATGCTGATGCCTTCGGCCTCTGCAACTTTGGATCCCATATAATGAAAGCTGGATCCGGCGGTGGTCATGGCAAAGGATTTTCCGTCCAGCATTGCGGGCGACGTCACACCTGCTTGGAACGCGGCATCTGAAACCAAGATTTTTTGACCGTCAATGCCGGGCTCTTCGGACAAAACGCCGCCGATCACTTTAACGGCATTGCGTTGCGCAAGCGAGATCAGGCCGCCGGAAACCGCGGTAACCGCGTAATCGACGTCGCCTGAGGCAATTGCGACGGCCATAGGTTGGGCCGCCTGAAAGAACTTTAATTCGACATCAAGACCAGCATCTGCGAAATAGCCGCGCTCAAAAGCAACAAAGCTGCCTGAGTGGCTGGTAAAGCGCAGGGCGCCAACGACGATCTTTCTGTTTTGAGACAAAGCTGGTGTTGCAAGCCCTGCGGTGGCAGCGGCACCTCCCAAAAGTGCGATTGCCTTGCGGCGGTTCATAGTAACCATGTTGTTCTCCCTATTTATGGTGTGAATTTTGGACCAGAGGTTACGCCCTAGTCCCGAGTTCTGCTTCGATGGAGTGCTCAAGGAGTTTGAGGGCAGTTGGCGCATCGCGGCTCAGCACCGCTTGCAATAACGCCTGCTGGTTGGTTTTCCGTTCTTCAAAATTCAACCTGTTTTCACGCAGCAAGGCCAAGCGAAACCGCCGGGATTGGTCAAAGAATTTCTGCTGAAGATCGATAAGGCGCGGTGAATTTGAATTTGAGATCAACGCCGCCGAAAACCCGCGGCAGGCTTCGTCCCACTCTAATGCGGTCAAATCATCCGGGTTTGATTGAACCGCCTCTTCGGTCTTGCGCAGGCTGTGGTGGGCGGCAAGAACACGGCCTTCCCACTGCACATCCCCTGACGCAATCGACTTTGCGAGGCCGATCTTTTCGACCTCGGTGCGGATCATCAGAATGTCGCGCTGATCATCCTCTGTTGCCGAAGTAACCCGGAATCCGCGTTGGGCAGTGGCCTCGACCAAGCCCTCGGCGCTCAACATCCGAAGCGTTTCCCGCATTGAGTGGTTTGAGCCACCGTACCGCTGGCGCAATTGCTCAATTTTCAACTTCTGATCGGGAACGAGCGTGCCAAATGAAATATCGCGTCGCAAAACTGATGCCAGCATTGCAACGACGGTTTCATCTTCAGTGGATCGTTTGCCAAAAACCATTTTTTTACATCACGTTTTGCGGAATATTGGATATTTTGATATCTGCACAATAATTTTATGTCAATGTCTCAACCTGATTCACTGACCAAAACAGACCGACCCCAAAATGCCGAGTATGCTTTTCATGGGCCCTGTCAGAAGAAATCGGCTTGAGGCGGACAGGGTGGTTGTGCAGCTTTATTGTATGATAAAAAGGGACCCATTTAAGTACTTCAAAATCGTTCCCGACATCATCTAGTCCGCCGTGATGTTCTATGTTCGATTTCCGCCGTCGCCTAGGAATGTTGAGGATTTTCTGCGCGGAGATGGTATAGATGTCAGCCATGAAATCGCTCGGTTTTTGGCGGAGCAGATTGGTCTGACAATCGCATCTGAAATCCCTCAGTAAATCGATGAAACGCATCGGATAGCAACATGTGCTCTCGACCGATAGGCTCCGGTCTTACGGTACTGCGATGAAGGTTATTGGTAGTACTAACAAACAAGAAAGCGGTCGCTGATAAAATAACCGGACTGAGAGTTCTCATTTGCCTTTTTTGCCGAAGGGAAAGAGCGATGTTACGCTTTGCAGAATGCAATGCTTGTAGACGTTTGCCACGGTAATCCCCCCATTTTTAATGGGGTCCTTGCGTAGAATTTACGCGGCCATTTTCAGTTTCATTGCGGGTGTTATGCCGCCGATGCCCATGTTGGGACGCTCGTTGTTGTAAGTCCATA
>MAAC01015382.1_pt1 | contig 36348 bp, 34 predicted proteins | sample 1115981 | NCBI WGS metagenome assembly MAAC01 (sample SAMN04961126, study PRJNA320927) | seawater metagenome | isolation source: sample BD02T64 sea water enriched with oil for 64 days | place: USA:Gulf of Mexico | collected 2013-07-27 | reverse complement strand
ACGCGAGCCACGCCATATGAAACCCTATTTGGTCTTGCTCCGGGTGGAGTTTACCCTGCAATTACTGTTACCAGCAATCCGGTGCGCTCTTACCGCACCCTTTCAGCCTTACCTGTGCCATTCTCTATAAATAAAGAACGGCCATCGGCGGTCTTCTCTCTGCTGCACTTGTCGTCGGCTTGCGCCGCCCAGGCGTTACCTGGCACCCTGCTCATTGGAGCCCGGACTTTCCTCCCCCTAAAAATACTAAAAGCAAATTAGGCAGCGATTGTCTGGTCAACTCGACGCGCATTCTACCTTATCATTACAGGTATCGCTAATAATAAAATAGATTAATTTTCAACTAACAATGCAGATAATTCAGCAGCTAATGGCATAACTAATCGCTGATGTCTTTTATGTAAAAAATGATATAAAGCAACTGTTTCTAATGGAATTTCATGGAATTTCCCTATCGAATCAACGGGAAGGTATTTATTACCCATTATTCGAGGCAATACCACCAAATCAACCCGTCCTAACAAAAGTAAATTAACCAGTTGTTCTGCCGTGGTAACAAATTGAATGTCAACTAAATCAAATTCTTCTATTCGCTGTTTAACGTGAATCAAACCTCTCATCGACGCAACTCGATAGTTTTTAAGAGAGTTCCAACCATTTAAAACTATTGAACGATTATTTGAATAAGCAATAACATCCATTTCAAATAACTTGGTCGGCACTTTAATATATTGAGGTAAGACATTGGTTGCTGACTCTATGCGAAACAATTCAGCATCAACCCAAGTATTTTTTTTAGCTTCAGCAATAGCTCTTTGCGCTGGCAAGTATACAACTTCAATATTTATCCCCAGATTATGATACGCAATTGAAATATTGTTAATAACATCTTGAATAATCTTGGCATCTTCTGGCCCGACAATTTTCAATTCAGGTCTTTCTTTTGCTTGACTAAAACAACAGATGAATGCCATTAAGACAATAAATAAACGCACTTTAAGCCCTTTACCAATATTAGGATTTAGATATTAAATTTGTTCGCTTTAGATTTTGAGGTCATTAGCGGATAAGTGTATTCATTATAAAATAAAAACATCTTATTCGTTAATTAAACTGGGTAATATCTCATTTTGCATAATATTGTACGCGCGGTATTCCTCTATCTCTCCATCTTGATAAGCTCGCCCAGTAAAGATGATAACAGCGTCTAGCGCAGGAATAACAAAGATGTATTGGCCGCCAAAACCATCGGCATAATAGCTGTCTACTTGTTGTCCATTCACATCAAAGCTGGTACTCCACCATTGGTAGCCATAACCCCAACTGCCATTATCATGGTAGCGATGTGTTGATTCCTCAATCCAAGATTCACTAATGACTTGTTGGCCATTCCATACACCCTTATTAAGAAATAATTGGCCAAATTTTGCCATATCCCGCGGTGATAAATACAGCGCACTGCCAGTATGAAGCTGGCCATCTAACGACCAATAGGTATACTTTTCAATACCTAAAGGTACAAATAAATTTTGTTTCATAAAGGAAGTGACACTTTGCCCTGTAGCATGTTCAAGTAAGCGACCAATACCAAAAGAAACCCCCGTTGAATAAGCAAAGGTTTCCCCCGGCAAGGTTTCCATAGGGCGGCTTAATAAATAATTTATCGGGTCTGCCGCATTATTCATTTGACTATTAACATTACTACTTTCTAAATAGGAGACATTCCATTCATCCCACAAATAGCCATGGCGCATGGTTAGCCAATTTTTTAAGGAGATATTCGCTTTTTCATCCGTCCAATTGGCAACGGGTAATTTATGTTGAAAGAAGTCATGAACGTTTATATCTACGCTTTCGATATAGCCTTGTTCGATGGCGATACCAATTAATGAAGAAGTAAAACTTTTTGTCACTGAATTAAGCACATGCAGGTTAAGATCTTTATTTTCAGCCCAATCATCAGCAAAATCGAGCTCTGTTCGAAATGATTCATCAAAAATAACTTTGCCACTTTTGATCACCATCACTGAATCAATATGTCGGTAGCCACTTTTGGCATCAACAATATTTTTCACTAAGGCTTCATAAGGTCCAGCATCGATAGAAAAGTCGTTTAAATGCCCTGTTTCCCAACCATCATTTAAAGCATCAGGTTGTTGGTAACTATAATTTTTAAAGGTTTCTTGAACTGAAGGTGAGCTTTCATTTCCGCCACCACCACAACCAGAAAAGAGAGAAAATATCAAAGGAATAAATATTAGCTGAAGTTTGCCTAAACATTGAGCTGACATAATTAATCATATTATGAATTGTTTTGTTCAGCTTAAACTATCGTATAAAAAACCACCACTTATGAGTGATGGTTGATTGTATTTGTTGTAACAATTTGTGTGGGCCTTTCAATAAAACCCAAGAGGTTTGCTACTTCAATGACAAGGCGATTTCATATAAGGCATTTTTCTTCAAGCCATAAATCTCAGCGGCAATAGCACAAGCTTTCTTAGGTTTCATTTCTGCCAGTAATAATTTAAGTGTCGCAATCGCTTGTGGTGGTATCGCATTGCTATCTACTTTCGCCCCTTCAATGATAAGCACCATTTCCCCTTTCAGTTGATTAGGGTCTTGAGATAGCCAAGCCAGTATATTTTCAGCACTATCGGCATAAATGGTTTCAAAGGTCTTCGTTAGCTCTCTGGCAATAACGACAGAGCGCTCACCACCTAAAACCTCAACAATATCAGCTACGGTATCAATAGCTCGCCTTGGTGCATCATAAAACACCATAGTACGTGATTCGTTTTCTATGTTCGATAAAACGGCTTTACGTGCGCCAGATTTCGAAGGTAAAAAACCTTCAAAAGTAAAACGATCGGTGGGAAGTCCGGCAACAGATAATGCAGAAATAGCAGCACAAGCCCCAGGAATTGGCGAAACAGCTATTCCTAACTCTCGGCAATGACGTACTAAATGAAAACCAGGGTCACTGATTAATGGCGTTCCTGCATCAGAAACTAGGGCGATGTTTTTTCCTTCTTTTAGCAAACTGGCGACATATTCTTGTTTCTGTCGCTCATTATGGTCGTGTAAAGAAAGTGTTCTATTTGAAATAGTATAGGCAGACAATAATTTTTTAGTATGACGGGTATCTTCACAGGCAATAACATCCACAGACGTTAAAATGTCTAGTGCCCGTTGACTAATGTCCGCCAAATTGCCGATTGGGGTAGCAACTATGTATAACGTGCCTGAATTTTGTTGTTGATCTGTCATTTATTGATACTTTTGTTGAGCCTGATGAAGATGGCGTTTATTATAAAGTCTAATGAACTAATAAAATACAGATTTTCTTTGTGAGCTATTTAAATACCAGACGTTTTTACCAACAACTTATTACCACGCTATTTATTTCAAGCATGTTGTTCAGTTGTGCGAGTAATAAAACATCTTCCAAAGCACCAACCAACGCACAGAATATCAATACGCAAACGGCTGATAAAAGCAATACAGCGGCGTTTTTTCTCCTTAAGGCGAAAAACAGCCAAGGAGAGCAAGCGGTAGACTACTTTATACAAGCCAGTAAACAATTTATTATTGAGCAAAACTTGGTGAAATCGTTATGGCTGGCTGATCAAATGTTGCCACTCGCTGAGAATAACCTGCAAAGTTACCAGCTCAATTTAATTAAAGCCGAAAACCTGACTTTATTAAATAAATATCAAAGAGCTCTAACAGCATTACAACAATCACAGCTCGTCGATGAAAACGCCAAAACAAACCAACTAAAGTATTATCAACTGCTTGGTATTGTTCAAAACGCCAGAGAACTTCCTATCATAGCTGTTGATGCTCAATTACGTGCCTTTGCCCTGCGAAAGCAAAGCAGTGAGGTAGATATATTATCCCTTTGGCAAGCATTAAATAAGCTCTCACAATGGCAAATTGATCAATTAGTTAGTTTGGTACCGCCCAATATCAAAGGGTGGCAGCAATTGCTTAACTTTTCCCATCGTTTCGGTTACCAAACTAAAAGCTTTAATCGTTATTTAGCCCAATGGCAAAGAGATTTCCCACAACATCCCGCAAATGCACTCATTACTGATTTAGTATCAACCGTGCAAATCCAAAAAACTTCTCCAACTAATATTGCCATTATTTTACCGTTATCGGGCAAACAGAAGAATGCAGGAGAAGCAGCACAACAAGGTATTTTAGCAAGTTACAATAATAATCAAGCTAAAAACTTGCACTTTATCGATTCCAATACCTTTGATATCAACACCTTGGCTAAGCAGTTTGTCGATTTAGACATTCATTCCGTCATCGGCCCGTTATTAAAGCCTCAAGTCGATGCATATATTGCTCAAGAAGATATGACCTTACCGACATTGCTGTTAAATTTGCCTACCGTTGGTCAACTAAATAATCAGCATATTGTATTATCAATGGATCCTAAAGAAGAAGCACTACAAGCAGCAACGACCTTAAGCCGCCAAGCATTTACGCATCCGATAATTTTTAGTCAGAACGACAATATCAGTAAACGTATTGCCACCACCTTCGCAAATCAATGGCATAAGATCACCTCAAGAATACCAGAAATAGTGATTTTTAATGATAACGATAATACACAAGCCCAATTAAAAAATAGTCTAGGTGTCTATAGCAGTCAGGAACGTATCAAAGATATTGATAAGCGCATTAGGCAAAAAATTAAAACTGAAGCCCGAAATCGTCGCGATATTGATATGATTTATTTAATTGGTTCCCCCAACGAAACCCGATTATTAAAACCTTATATCGACGTAAGCATCAGCCCTTTTGCAGAAGCTATCCCTATTTTCGCCAGTTCACGTAGTCACAGTGACAATGCTGATAGTAGTGACAGTCGAGATTTAACCGGCTTAAAGTTTACCGAAATGCCATGGCTACTAACGAGCAAACAACAAAACCAGCCACTTAAGCAATTAAATAAAACAATCTGGCCTGATAGAAGTGATAGCTTGCAACGAATCTTTGCCATGGGGTATGACAGCTTATCTTTAATTGATAAATTTCAACAACTCAAGCAAAACAATTACATTAGGCATTATGGACAAACGGGGGTGCTCAAGCTTAATGAGCAGGGTATATTAACCCGTAGTTTGTTATGGGGAACTTATCGTAAAGATAAGGTAGAAGAAATTGCTATGGACTAACAAAAAACAAAACCAAGAGTCACATCGGGAAATAGGTAATAACTGGGAGAAAGTTGCCCAGCAATACCTCGTTGCCCAAGGTTTACTTTTGTTGGCTAATAATTTCCATTGCCGACTAGGTGAAATTGACTTGATCATGCAAGATGGTGATGTGATCAGTTTTATTGAAGTGAAATACCGAAAAAATAGCCACTTTGGTGGGGCAATTTATGCAGTTACCGCCTCAAAGCAACAAAAACTTACTAAAACAGCAAAGTTTTTTCTGCAACAACAGGGCTTAAACGAATATAATACTACCTGTCGATTTGATGTAGTGGCTATTGAAGGTGGTAAAAGTAGCCCTGAAATTACCTGGCTGAAAAATGCCTTTTAACAGCAAAATTAGTGGAGCAATATTCATTTATGTTAGACCGAATCAAAAGCAATTTTACCGAAAGCATTCAAACTAAAATTGCAGCAAGTGAAGCGCTTGCAAGCCCAATAGAGCAAGCAGGCATGATTATGGTGCAAAGTTTACTGGCTGGCCATAAAATATTAACTTGTGGTAATGGTGGCTCTGCTGGAGATGCCCAACATTTTTCCGCTGAACTATTGAATCGCTATGAAACTGAGCGCCCAAGTTTGCCAGCTATCGCCTTAACAACTGATAGCTCAACGATTACTTCCATTGCTAACGACTATCATTATGATGAAGTATTTTCTAAACAAGTGCGTGCATTAGGTAATAATGGTGATGTATTGTTAGCTATATCAACCAGTGGTAACTCTCGTAACGTTATCAAGGCAATTGAAGCAGCAGTAGCACGAGATATGCCTATAATCGCATTAACCGGTAAAGATGGTGGTGATATCGCTGGTTTATTAGGTGAAAATGATGTTGAAATCAGAGTTCCTTCTTCACGTACCGCACGTATTCAGGAAGTGCATTTAGTTGTAATACATTGTTTATGTGACATTATAGATACAATGCTTTTCCCTCAAGACGAAGAATAATTAAGATGAAATTTAAAGAGTTTATCGTCATTGTTAGCCTAGCCACCGTTTTACAAGGCTGTGTTGCCGCGGCTGTTGTTGGTGTCATTGGCGGCGCCTCAGTAGTGAATGACAATCGCAGTGTCGGTAACCAAGTGGATGATCAACGGATTGAGCTTTATGCTCATGCTAAACTTGCTGAAGTTACTGGGTTATCAGACAATACCAACCTACAAGTAGTCAGTGTCAATGGTAAAGCATTAATCGTTGGACAAGCACCCAATAGCTATTTAAAAGGTTTAGCGGTTAAAGCCCTTAATGAAGTAGAAGGGATAGACAAAATTCATGATCAAATTCGTATCGGCAATAATGTTTCAATAACCACCAAAAGCCATGATATTTGGATCACCTCAAAAGTAAAAACCGCTTTATTTAGCAGTGATGAGTTAGATGCGACCAATGTAAAGGTTGTCACTGAAAATGGCGAAGTATTTTTGCTCGGTTTGGTTAAAGCTTTTGATGGCAAAGCAGCTGTTGAAATTGCTCGCCATGTTAGTGGTGTAAATCGTGTTTTTAAAATGTTTGAATATATCGATTAATTTGTCTTTGATTAATAAATAGTAATAGCCCTTTTTTGGGCTATACATTTATTTTAACCTTCTACTCTGAGTTATTCTGGTTTTTCATCTACATCAATACCATATTTCTTGGCCTTTGCCCTCCATAAACGTTTAGCCAATAATTGCATATCAATATTTTTATCTCCTTCGTCGATAATTTCTTGTCCAATAAGCGTTTCCAAAATATCTTCGAATGTTAATATTCCCCGCACAGTGCCGTATTCATTAACAATTAAGGTGATCTGATCTTTACCTATCAACATCTCCTTCATCGCGTGTAATAAAGACATATTATCTAATAGGGTTGGCATCTCTCTAAGATAGTTGCTTAAGCAAACCCCGCTATTACCTCGAGCTTGAGCTAATAACAAATCTGCTCTGATAACAAACCCGACAATGTTATCTAATTCTTTGTCATAAACAGGTATGCGACTAAAGCGATTTTTATTATGTTTATGAAAGAACTCGCCAATTTTCAGCTCTTGGGACTCAAAAAACATCACCGTTCTCGGTGTCATTGCATCTTGTATCTCAACTGTCTGCAATAACATCAGATTCTGCATTATTGCTGCTTCTTGTGGCTCAATATGACCTTCATCAGCACTTAATTTGGCCATAATAGAGAATTCATCTCGCTTAAAACCTGATGTCTGTTTTTTTGTCATATGGCGAGTAATATACTCTAACGCCAGAACAATCGGATTTAGCGCATACATTAGGTACTTAAGCGTATATGCAGTAACTGGAGCTAATTTTTTCCAATATGAAGCCCCCATGGTTTTAGGAATGATCTCTGAAAAAACTAAGATTAAGAAAGTTAATACTGCAGAAGTTACGCCTAAAGAGGCATCACCAAATACTAAGGTAGCTTGGGAGCCTACACCCGCTGCTCCTACAGTATGAGCAATGGTATTAAGCGTCAAGATTGCCGCCAATGGTTTATTTATATCTTCTTTTAAAGACCGTAAAATTGCACCTGACTTTTTCCCTCCATGCTCTAACTTGGCAACATAGACCCAAGAAACACTTAACAATACCGCTTCGGCGATTGAACACAAGAACGAAAAAAATAACGCGATAAATAAATATAACCCTAAGAGAAACATAGACTCCTTTTTACGCTAAAGACGCAAAAGTTAATTAAACATGCCATAAATAAGCTAAGCTCAATTTTTCATAATAAGCTATGTTTTATAGCTAATATCTATTGATGCTACTTACAAAACTAAACTTTTAGCTCTCCCGACAATTGTCGTAACTCTAAGCTAGCTACGCAAAGAAGTATAAAATAACAGATACTTTAGACAAAAAAAATCCACCGAAGTGGATTTTTTATTTGAACTGCGGTTATATGTTACTTAATCACTTTCAAACTCGCTCGACCTTTCGGCTTTGCGCTTACATCAACTGTATCCGACTTATCTGCTGTATCATCAATAGCCGACGACACACTTGATAATGATGTTACTGGTGTTTCATCTACTTCATCGAGGTGCTCAGGATGTTCAATGGCTAAGGTAGTACCTGCACCATTCTCTTTTGCATAAATAGCAGCAACAGCGCCATAGGGAACAACGAGATGTTCAAGCTTTCCTGAAAAACGAGCGCTAAATTCAATCTGTTCTCCTGCCATAGAAATAGCACCTATCGCTGATGAAGAAATATTCAAAATAATCTGACCATCATTAACAAATGCCATCGGTACCATAACCCCATAAACACTGACATCAACTACAATGTAAGGGGTTAACTGGTTATCTGAGATCCAGTCATAAAAAGCCCTAACAATGTAGGGCTTTGTTGAAGTCATTACTTCTGTCATCAAGAACTAAACCGGGTTACCAAAACGTATTTCACGTTCAGCTTCAGTTAGTGATGCTTGGAATGATTCACGTTCAAATATTTTCAGCATATAAGTTTTCAGCTCTTTAGAACCTTGTCCTTCAAGCTCAATACCAAATACCGGTAAACGCCATAATAACGGAGCTAAATAACAGTCAACTAAGCTAAATTCTTCACTCATAAAGTATGGCGCTTCATTTAAAATTGGCGCAACACTTAATAAGCTTTCTTTTAATTCTTGACGGGCTTTGCCTGCAGCTTCTGCAGTGCCGTTAAGAATTATTTTCGCTAAGCTATACCAATCTTGCTCAACACGATGCATCATTAAACGACTACGACCACGAGATACCGGGTAAACAGGCATCAACGGTGGATGTGGAAAGCGCTCATCTAAATACTCAATAATAATTGAAGCTTCATATAATGCTAATTCACGATCAATTAAAGTAGGTACTGTTCCGTAAGGATTTAAATCTAATAAGTCCTCAGGCAAATTGGTCAAATCAACTAAATGAATATCTACACCAACGCCTTTCTCAGCCAACACAATACGTGTTTGATGGCTATACATATTGTCTGCGTGAGAATATAAATTCATCACCGAGCGTTTATTTGCAGCAACGGCCATTTCGCCTCCCAAAAATACTAATTAAAAAGTAACAAAGGGGGCAGCTGCCCCCAAAAAGAATTCTAATACACTAATTGGATATTAGTGTATATCTCTCCAATATTCTTTCTTAAGGAAATAAGAAAAGATAAAGAAAATAATTAAAAAGCCAATGACTTTGTAACCCATCGCTTCACGCTCAAGTTTACTCGGTTCACCGGTATATTCTAAAAAGTTAGTTAAATCACGAGCAAAAGTATCATATTCTTCTGCTGTCATTGAACCACCCGTAGCTTCACTCAAGTTACCGTGTTCGTCCATAGTACGAACACCTTGTAAATTTTGTAAAACATGAGGCATGCCAACATCTTTAAATACTTTGTTATTAACGCCAAATGGACGGTTGGCATCTACATAAAATGAACGTAAGTAAGTATAGATATAATCAGGGCTTCTCAAACGAGCTTCCAAGGTCAAATCTGGTGGCGCACTACCAAACCATGCAGCCGCTTCTTTAGCTGGCATAGTATTAGTAATATGGTCACCTGATTTTTCACCGGTAGGCATCCAGTTTGCGATGCCTTCTTCTTCCGAAATACCTAAATCGGTAAAGGTTCGGTTATAACGTTGATATTGTAATTGGTGACAGCCTAAACAATAGTTTAAGTAAGACTCAAAACCACGTTTCAGTGACTCTTTGTCTGTTAAATCATTACCAGCTTTATCTAAATGAGCACCACCACCCGCGGCGAATGCAAACATTGGAACAAGAGCGAATATCGCTAAAATAAGTTTTTTCATTATCCTGACACCCTCTCTGGAACTGGTTTTGTTTTCTCGTTTTTACTGTAGAACCACAAGGCAACAAAGAAACCGAAATAGCCAAAGCTCGCGACCACACCAATCATATTATAAAGAGGGGTTGCAGCTTTAGTTCCTAAATAACCAAGTACGATAAATGAAATAACAAATTGTATTAAGTTCCATGTATGAATGGTGCTACGGAATTTCATCGCTTTTACGGTGCCTCTATCAAACCAAGGCAATAAAAATAATACTATGATTGCTGAGAACATACCTACAGCGCCAAGCAACTTGTCAGGGATAACACGTAAAATAGTGTAGAAAGGACCAAAGTACCAAACTGGCACAATGTGCTCAGGAGTTTTCAAACCATTAGCTGGTTCGAAGTTTGGCGCCTCAATAAAGTAACCACCACCTTCAGGGGCAAAAAACATCACCCAACAGAAGATAATTAAGAAGCCCGCTACACCCATAATATCTTTAACAGAGTAATAAGGATGGAATGGTATGGCATCTACGATGTCATATTTGTCAGTATAATGTTTATGGAACTTAAACTTGCTTAGTTCTTCAGGTTTCATACTACCTTTAGGCTTTTTAACATCGGTACCTTCAGGGTTATTAGAGCCCACTTCATGCAATGCTAAAATGTGTAAGAAAACTAAGATAACCAGAACTAACGGCATTGCAATAACATGCAAGGCAAAGAAACGGTTTAAAGTGGCACCAGAAATAACGTAATCACCACGGATCCATAAGGTTAAATCATCACCAATTACTGGTATTGCGCCAAATAAGGAGATAATAACTTGAGCTCCCCAATATGACATGTTGCCCCAAGGCAATAAGTAACCCATGAAAGCTTCAGCCATAAGCACTAAGAAGATCAACATACCAAATATCCACAATAACTCACGTGGTTTTTGGTAAGAGCCATACATCATGCCGCGAAACATATGCATATAAACAACAATGAAAAATGCCGAAGCACCTGTTGAATGCATATAACGCAAGAGCCAACCGTAATCAACATCACGCATGATGTATTCTACAGAAGCAAAGGCACCTTCACCTGAAGGCTCGTAGCTCATGGTTAACCAAATACCGGTAACAATTTGGTTTACAAGTACTAACATGGCTAACGAGCCAAAGAAGTACCAGAAGTTAAAGTTTTTAGGTGCTGGATATTGTGCTAAATGCTTATTCCAACAGTCTGTAACGGGTAAACGCTTGTCAATCCAAGCCATAAAATTTGCAAACATTATGCAGCTCCTTGACCGACACCAATGAGTAGGGTGTCTGCTGATGTATATGAATGCTCTGGAACCACCAAATTTGTTGGTGCAGGAACACTTTGGAAAACACGCCCTGCCATATCAAACTTAGAACCATGGCATGGACAGAAGAAACCGTCTGGAACCCCTTCAACAAACTCTTCAAAGTCACCTTTGTGGTAAGTAGGAGCACAACCTAAATGAGTACATACACCTAAAGCCACCATAAATTCAGGTTTAATTGAACGATGCGCATTAGTTGCATATTCTGGTTGTTGTGGCTCTTCTGAATTAGGATCTCTTAATTGGTCATCAAGAGCAGTTAAACTAGCAACTGTTTCCTCAGTACGACGAACGACATACACTGGCTTACCACGCCACTCAGCTCGAATTAATTGACCCGGCTCTATTTTACCTACATTGACTTCAACCGGAGCACCAGCAGCTTTCGCTCTTGCGCTCGGGTTCCAAGATCCAATGAAAGGCACAGCCAAACCGACAACACCAACACCACCTACTACCGAAGTAGCAGCAGTTAAAAAGCGTCGACGGCTGTTATCCACAGGCGTATTGCTCATCCAACATCTCCAATAATTATTCTATTTAAACAAGTTAATATTTTTATAATTCAAAAATAGCATATTTATCCAACACTGCATTTTTGTTTTAACGTATTTAACGACAAAAAATTTTTCTGATCATAATAAAAAGACCTATTTTTTACAAGGTAATTAAGGCAGTAAAGCCCTGAAAAGCAGATTTATTACAAAATATGTCAATGTTTAGTCTAACTATCGCCCACCAATACAAATGAGAACTATTACCAGCGAGTATTTTGCTTCTAAGATCCTCGTTCCATAGGAATCAATGCTTGAATTTTAACCAAATAATTTTTCAAACCATGATTTTTTCTTTTTTATTGATTCATTAGCTTCACTGCAAGCATATTGATAAGACAAACCATCGATAATTGCTGGGAATTCAACCGTATTTTCGCATTTTACGGCTAACGGATAACCAGTCTTTTTCTCGAAATCGACTAATGAGATGCCGCTAGGCATATTATTGCCTTTGCTTACAACACCAATTCTTTTGATAACGTCGGCAAACAAGATCAAAGCACCATTACTGCCAGTAAATTCTGTTGGTTTGTTATCATCTCTGCCCAACCAAGTAGTGATCATATGATTATTATCGTAACCAACAAACCAACTATCTCGTTGATCATTAGTCGTGCCTGTTTTACCGGCGATGATTTGATCTTTTAATCGCCAAGTTAACGACTTTGCCGTACCTTGTTGGGCGACTTGTATTAACGCATAATCGGTTAAATAACTCGCTTGCTCTGAAAAATATGGCGTCTGTTCGACAACATGTTGATGCAAAGTTTCACCTTGCGCAGAAATGATCGAGTCAACAGTATGGCTTTGCACTGAATAACCTTGATTAGCAAGAGGCAAATAAAGCTGGTTTATTTGGTAAGGCGACATGTTAATTGAACCTAGCAATAATGATGGGTGCAAGGTTATATCTTGATTATAGCCCAAGATATGGAGTACATCAGCAACATGATTGATGCCCAATGCGAGGCCTAAGTTAATGGTGGGAATATTTAATGACTTCACCAAGCTAGTAAAAAGTGAAACTTGCCCTCGATATTGACCATCATAATTTTTTGGTTGCCAAACTTTCCCGTCGTCTAAAGGTAAGTTCAGTGCCTTATCATCAAGTAAAGTCCCTAATTGATATTGTTGATACCGCTCTAGTGCCGCTAAATATATAACCGGTTTAATTAAAGAGCCGATAGGTCTCTTGGCATGTAATGCTCGATTGAAACCAGCGAAGCCACTTTTTTTATCGCCAATCAGTGCTTTAACTTCACCAGTGTCAAGCTCAGTAACAATCATCGCCGCTTGTAGTGCGTGGTCTTTTTTTCCGGCTAATTCAGCCAGTTGTTGTTGAACCGTTTTTTCTAATGCTAATTGGCTACGAATAGAGAAAGTGGTAAATACTCGAATCCCCGCCTCTTGCACATTTGGAGAAAGTAATTGTGCCAGCTCGCGTTTTACCAGTTGTAAATATGCAGGGAATTTTTGTTTTTCTCCATCAAGTCGACGTGATTTACGGATATCTAAAGGCGAACCAACTGCTGACAAGTATTCTGTTTTACTTAAATAATCTTGCTTAAACATCAACTTAAGCACTAAGTCGCGTCGATTTTTAGTTCTTTCACCATATCGCCAAGGATCATAATAACTCGGCCCTTTAATGATGCCGACCAGTGTTGCCATTTGTGCGTCAGACAGTTGTGCAACATTTTTACCAAAATAAAATTCAGCGGCTAAACCGAAGCCATAAATACCATTGGCAAAGTGTTGTCCTAAATATACCTCATTGATATAGGCTTCAAGTAATTGATCTTTACTGTAACGATACTCTAACAACAACGACATAATGGCTTCATTCGCTTTTCGCCATAGCGTTTTATCTCGGGTTAAGTACATGTTTTTAACTAGTTGTTGGGTTAATGTACTGCCACCTTGTACCGTTCTTCCTGCACGAATATTGTTATAAAGCGCCCGCAGAATACCTAACGGTGATATCCCGGCATGGAAATAGAAATCCCGATCTTCAACCAGTAATAAGGTATCAAGCAACTTTTCGGGTACTGACTGTAGTGGCACTAAGACCCTGTCTTCCTTATTTTCAGGAACCATCCTATCCATCATGTAAGGTTCAAGTTTAACTATGTCAGCTGTTAGATTATCAATATAGAGTTGGCTAACCCTTTGCCCTTGAGCGCCCTTTTTAACATCAATAGAAATAACTTGGCTGTCTTCAATACCGGAGCCAAAGTCAAAAGCGCGGCGAAAAATAATGATGCGCTTTTTCGATAACGCAAATTGGCCGGGTAAGCTCACTTTATTTACCTGTTTATAACCCGTTAACAGCAGGCTCTCTTTCAAGTGAGTTAAACTTATGTCACTACCGAGTTGAAATTCTTCAACTTTACCAAACACTTGCACTGGCACTTGCCAACGTTGACCTTCAAACTTGTTTACTACTTTACTGTCAAGATACATGGTGTAGAAAGCTAATATCACTATAAAAATGACTAATAACTTAAAACTAAAAAATGCAAATCTCCGTAACTTACTCGCCTTTAAAACAGGTTCTGATGATGCTTCTTCAGTTGTTTTTTGCTGCTTTATATTCACTATCTATTCTCATACTGTTTATTTGTTATCTGCGGGTCACAATACTCAAATCAAATATTTAAATGCCGCTTAGTTTTATTTGTCGCCTTGGCATTGGCTGGATCATCAGGCCAATAATGTCTGGGATATTTTGCCTTCATTTCTTTTTGCACTTCTTTATAACTACCTTGCCAAAAGCCCGCTAAATCGGCGGTAATTTGAATAGGACGTTGTGCTGGGGATAATAATTCAACGGTTAAATTAATTTTTGCCGAACCATCACCTACCGTAGGGCTGGTTTGCAAACCGTAAACTTCTTGCATCGGTAATGAAACAATCGGCGGCTGTTGTTCACTATAACGAATAGCACACTTTCTTCCTGTTGGGCCAATAAAAAAACAGGGGGCTATTTTATTTAATAATTGTTGTTGCTGATAATCAAGTAATGCCATCAACGGCTCAGATAAGTGCAATTTAGCGAGTTGATTTTTGTTAATGATATCGCCAACAAACGGTTGCAACCATTGCTCAAGTCCATCAAGTAAAGCTGCTTCACTTACATTAGGAAAATTAAGTTGTGGCTGTTTTTGATTTATCCAGCGCCAGCGTTGTAATAGCGCTAAGTCATCCGCTCGCCAAGACAAAAATGACAATCCTTGCTTGATGATCTGTTGTTGCCAGATCTTAAATACATCTTCACTTTTTAATAACGACTTAGTGGCTGTTTCTTCGAGTACAATTGCACCTATGGTATTTTGCATCACTGCGATTATCCGACCACTTCCTTGATCATAATGCAATTTTTGCTGCTCGTTTATAGTCACTAATTGCCAGTTAAGTAATTGATTTAAATCTACAGACGCCGCTAGTCTGACGTTCAGTTTCTGTTGATATTGTGATAAATGCGCCGCAACAATCAAGGTTTCCTTTGCCAAAGCGTCTTGTTCATTAACAATCAAACCTTTGCCATAACTAGCGATATACTCACCATAGTTCTTTCTGCTTTTTGCTAACCTTTCTGGATAAGCTAAAAACAATAAAACGCCGATAAATTCCACTGGAATATCTGTAATCTTTTGAGTGTTAACATGCTGAGCAAGTTTATTGGCTTGTAATAGTATTTGTCGGTACTTGGGGTGATTGTTTTTTGCAAGCAGTGATAAAACACGAGGGCGAATATCACAATCATATTTTGCTTGCTCGCCATTATAAATGTCGCGTTCTTCCAACAATGCACTAAGCAAACAGGCTAAATACGTTAACCCTCGACAATGATATTTCTGCTCTAATATTTTTGCAGAAATAATCATATGAGCAAACCGAGCATGACAAGCAAGTTTTGCCACTTGCTCACCATGAGCTGTTAAGCGTTTTTGTTGATCAACAACGGCAATATTTTTTAGCGTTTGCCAGGCATTTTTTTCTGCAAGCTCGTTGGGAAAATCCAATAAGGGTAACTCAGCTAATGTAGATACACCCCAGCGAGCCGCTTCAATCACTACCGGTAAAATATCCGCTTGCTGAATAGGTAAAGTATTTTGCAAGCTACGACGATTAAATTCTTCTTTTGAAAACAAACGAATGCAGTGCCCTGCTGCTAAGCGCCCCGCCCTTCCCATGCGTTGAATCGCCGATGACTTAGCAATATTTCGCTGTAATAACTTATTGGTTAGGGTTTGTTCATCATAAATAGCAACCTTTTCTAAACCCGTATCAATGACTAAGCTAATGCCTTCGATGGTTAAACTGGTTTCTGCAATATTGGTGGCAAGGACAATTTTTTGATGGTTATCTTTACTGGGGAAAATCGCTTGTTGCTGTTCCGCTAAACTTAAATCGCCATAAAGTGGATAAATAACAAAATTATCTGCAACACGGTTAATTAATTGCTCATTAAGATAACGAATATCACCACTGCTCGGTAAAAATACTAATATTGATCCTTTAGTGCTTGATAACGCCTGTTTGATCACTGTTAATGTTTGCTCACGCCATAAACGTATATTTTTAATCGGTTGATAATCAACAGTGACTGGATAGCTTCGGCCTTTGCTTGATAAACACACTGCATCAGGCAATGCTTTTTGTAAAATATCGCTCGCCAACGTTGCCGACATCAACAACAAGGTTAAGTCTTCTCGTAAGCCTTGCTGAATATCACGCGCCAATGCAAAAGCGAGATCCGCTTGTAATGAACGTTCATGAAATTCATCAATGATGATCAGACTAGTGCCAACCATTTCAGGATCTTGTTGCATAATTTGCACTAAGATCCCTTCAGTAACTACCTCTAAGCGAGTAGTTGCCGATACTTTACTTTCATTACGTAACCGATAACCGATACTTTGCCCAACAGGTTCACCTAATTGTTGAGCCAAGAAAGTCGCTATATTTTTAACGGCAACACGTCTTGGCTGCAAAAGGTAGATTTTCCCTTCAATAGCAAGAGTTTCATCAAGTAACCAAAGCGGCAATCTTGTTGATTTCCCTGCGCCTGGCTCAGCTGACAGAATAAGGGTTTGATGCTCAGATAATGCCTGAATGAAATCAGTTTTTATTGCATCTATAGGTAATAATTGAGACATATCTTAAATAATATTTTTGTAATGGCCGCTATTCTAGTGAATCTAACTACTTCGATCATCAATAGTTTTTGAATCATTGCTTAAAATGGCTAACTGTTTGATTTTTACTATAATCAAAATAATAACAATTAGGTATAAATAAAATGACTAAAGCAAATATTGTTGAATTCAGGTTTCTCGCCGAACCGACGGATGTTAATTTTGGTGGTAAAGTACATGGTGGCATGGTGATGAAATGGATAGACCAAGCATCTTATGCCTGCGCTGCACAATGGAGTAAGCGATATAGTGTTACCGTCTCAGCAAATGGCATACGTTTTATTCGACCTATTTTAGTTGGGCAAATGATCACCGTTACTGCGCGTATTGTGCATACAGGAAAAACCAGTATGCATATTTATGTTGTTGTTCGCGCTGGTTATCCTAAAGACAGTGGAGTCGTTGTCACCAACCGTTGTTTTATCACCTTCATGGCGACAGACGAAACAGGCTTCCCCGTAAAAGTTCAAACCTATATCCCTGAAACAGAAGAAGATAGATTACTTGAGGAAGTCGCTATTGAAGCTAAACAGTTTGCTAAAACACTTGATAATGACTTTGAAGAGAAGTTGGGTTGGAAGTAATTAGTCTGAATTAAATAGAGTTCTTTTGAATACTTGCAACGTGTTGATATATCAATAATTAAAAACTTGCATCTTGGTGAAAACCTGCTTACTTGGCAAGTAACTCAAAAATTGATATTAATATTATCCCGTGAATAAGGAGATAATAAGTAATGCAATTAGCGACACATGGCGACTATCAAATAAAACCTCAAGGCAATATTTTGGTGGTTGATGCTCACGGCCCCTTTAATGATGATACTTCGCAATCGTATGTAAAAGAGATGTATCAAGCATGTGAACAATTTTCAGGACAAACATGGGGCTTATTGACCACTTTCTACGGTAACAGTGTTTTCACACCTGATGCGGAAAAAGCATTAATTGAAGTTACAAAATATCGGATGAGCAAAGGCATGATAGCTAATGCTAGCGTTATTCTTAATAGTTCAACAGCTGATATTCAACAAATGCAGCTAAGACGAATTTTCCAAAGCTGCAATCTAACTTTCCATGTCTTTAGTGATATCGACAGTGCACGAAATTGGTTAGCCGAGTTTATTGAAGAACAATCAATGATTGTTTAAGTCCAATTCAAATAAAGCAGAATAAACAATAAAGCCACACTCTTGTGGCTTTATTGTTTCTGTACGCATTATTGAGCGAGGAGTAGTTCAGAAATAGTAGCAATACCTAAACCGGTAGCTCCTGCAGCCCAATAACCATCAGATGAGCCATTATAGGCCGCAGATAAATCAAAATGCAGCCAGCCTTTCCCTTCGTTAGGGACAAAGCGTGATAGGAAGCCTGCGGCATTACTTGCTCCACCAGCACCACCTCCTTTCTGAGTCCGACTATTAGCAGTATCGGCAAAAGCTGATGGACATTTATCTTGATGCCATAGCTCTAAAGGAAGTTGCCACAAAGGCTCATTCACCTGCTCAGCAATATTTTTTGCTTGTTCTGCGAGGTGTTGATCAAGTGAAAATAACGCTGTGTAATCGCCACCCGTTGCCATCACAGAGGCACCTGTTAATGTTGCCGCATCAATAATCAATTCAGGGTTACTTTGTGCAGCTAATAACAAACCATCAGCTAATACGATACGCCCCTCAGCATCTGTGTTGGCAATTTCACAACTAACACCATTTTTATAGGTTAATATGTCACTCACTTTATAAGCACTGCTCGAGATCATGTTTTCAGCACAGCATAAGATAAGTTTGACTCGTTTATCTAATCCCTGACAGATAGCTAATGCCAAAGCTCCCGCAACAACGGCTGCCCCGCCCATGTCTGATTTCATATCAAACATCCCGACATTACCTTTAATACTATAACCACCACTATCAAAAGTAATGCCTTTGCCAACTAAGCAAGCTGCTACAGGTGACGTTTCATCTTGGCTTGGATTAAAGTCTAATTCTAATATACAAGGAGGATTAGCACTGCCTTTACCGACATTAAATACGCCAACCCAACCCTCTTGTTCTAACTGCTCTCTGGCAATGATTTTGCTTTTAACATCAAGCTTGGTCAGTCCGCTAATAAAATTAATCGTGCTTTGCGCTAAAACTTCTGGCGGTAATTGCGAAGGAGTTTGATTGGTTAAATCACGTGCCCAAGCGTAAATTGCCAGTTTATCATTGAGAGTATTTATCGTGCTTTCATCACCAACAAATTCAACCGCTGTTAATTTATTTATGCAAGTAAACCCCAAAGCGAAAGCCCATTGAGACTCCATGTCCCATAAATCCCCCACTAATTTGGCAGAATTAACTCCCATCTTTTCAATAGTTCGTGCCGCCTTTTGCACTTTTCTAAAGGCAAATGTTTCAGTTTTGTCGATGCTGATAAAAATACTATCGTTAATTACTTGCACAGTATTTTTTTGTTGCCAGCCACAATCTTTTGTTTGATGAGTTAATTCAATAATTACTGTATGGGACATAAAAATCATTTTGTAAAGGAGGATGATTGTTAGTTTACACTAGAATAAGAAAACCTTAATCTAAGTTTTCACAAAACTAAAAATGTAACCAGATGAAATTTGTCCTTAACTCTGCAACCTTAATTAAACGCTACAAACGATTTTTAGCGGATGTGATTTTATCAGACGGGTCAACTACCACTATCCACGTGGCAAATACCGGTGCAATGACCGGTTGTGCTACACCTAATGATAAGATTTTCTACAGTACTTCCGACAACCCAAAACGTAAATATCCGTTCAGCTGGGAATTGACCTATACGTGCAATAATCATTGGATTTGTGTCAATACTCTCCGTGCAAATCAGCTTATCGAAGAGGCGATTAATGCCGGAGATATCGAAGAGTTACGTCACCATAAATCACTTAAACGTGAGGTGAGATATGGCAGTGAAAATAGCAAAATAGACTTCCTATTGACCGACGCCCATGACCAACAGGTATACGTTGAGGTAAAAAGTGTCACCTTGTTAGAGAATAAACAAGGTTTCTTCCCCGATGCTGTGACAACCAGAGGGCAAAAACATTTAAGAGAATTAATTGAAATAGTTGAGCAAGGGCATCGGGCGGTATTGCTTTTTGCGGTACTTCATTCCGGGATAAAAACCGTTAAAGCTGCCAAACATATTGATGCTAAATACGCTGAACTCTTGTCATTAGCAAAAACTAAAGGGGTTGAAGTTATTGCTTATCAAGGTATCTTTACTCAAGAGAATGATCATCTTGAGCTAAGTATTCGTCACAAGCTTGCTGTGCAAACATCATTAGATGGAGCAAATAAAGATTGACGAAACATTACGAAACTTGTAAAAAGAGTCTGCTTGCAGGGTTTAATTGATAAAATTTAAAATATTATTCATCTTAACATATTGATATTTATTGATATTGCAAATAAATTTTACTTTTTTCTTGAATTTTATATACTGCAACACAATATAGTTCTGATATTTCAGGTCTACTTATAATTGGCACTTACAATCAAATAGCCATCTTTGCCTTAATTATTTGATCTATGTAGCTTTAGGAGAATTGGCATGCCAAACAAAAAACCATTAGGTATTTTAGCTTTAGCGGGCGTAGCACCGTATCAAGAAAAAGCTAACGAAGAATACATGAACGCTGAGCAGTTAGAACATTTCAAGAAAATTCTTGATGCTTGGCGTGTACAACTTCGTGAAGAAGTTGATCGTACCGTAACTCATATGCAGGACGAAGCTGCAAACTTCCCTGATCCTGTAGATCGTGCAGCTCAAGAAGAAGAATTTAGCTTAGAGTTACGTACGCGTGACCGTGAACGTAAACTCATCAAGAAAATTGAAAAAACCTTACAATTAATTGAAGAAGATGAATTTGGCTTTTGTAAATCGTGTGGTATCGAAATTGGTATTCGTCGCTTAGAAGCAAGACCAACTGCAGATCTTTGTATTGAATGTAAAACATTGGCGGAAATTAAAGAACGTCAAATGGCTGGTTAATTCATCTAGTAAAGATGGATAAAAATGCAAATAAGCGACCCACTTACCGTGGTCGCTTTGCACCTTCCCCTTCTGGTTCCCTTCATTTTGGCTCACTCATTACTGCGTTAGCCAGCTTTCTAGACGCAAAAAAAAATAACGGCACTTGGCTAGTACGTATTGAAGATATTGATCCACCTAGAGAAAAACCTGGTGCAAGCGATAATATTCTAAAAACCTTAGACGCTTTTGGTTTGCATTGGGATGAACCGGTACTTTTTCAAAGTCAGCAATCTCAGCATTATCTTGATGTTATCAGTGAATTATTTACCCAACAACAAAGCTACTATTGTTGCTGCACACGGGCACAAATCAAAATGCTTGGTGGTATATATCAAGGACATTGTCGTCAATTATTTCAACCTAAGTTAGACAGTGCTATACGGGTCAAAAATGATCTGCCTATTGATAGCTATCAAGATTTGATTCAAGGACAAGTGACTTGCGATCATGCGCTTGCTCAAGAAGACTTCACTATTTTTAGAAAAGATGGCTTATTTGCTTATCAACTTGCCGTTGTTGTTGACGACATTCAACAGAACATCAGCCATGTTATTCGCGGCTGTGATTTATTAACGCCAACGTTAAGACAATTGAGCTTTTATCAAATACTCAAGCAAAAAGCACCGATATTTGCTCACATTCCACTAGCAATAACCGAGCAAGGCTATAAACTCAGTAAACAAAACAAAGCCCCCGCTATCGATAATAATCATCCTCAACCGGCTTTATTCTCAGCGTTGGATTTTCTTGGTCAAATGCCTCCTAGCGAATTAAAAACTTATCCCGTCAACGATATTATTAGCTGGGCAATAGAGTCTTGGCAGTTAAATTTAGTGCCTAAATGCCGAGAAATTAAAGTTTCCTGACGATTTTCTCGATAATCGCAGCAAACTTGCCGTTTTATCGTTCTCTTTTCATCCACTCTGTTATATTATTGCCGCCGTTAATTAAGATATTTAGAGGCTTACTATCATCAAAAGCGTGATTAATTTGTGTAAGAGAGTTTTAGGCAAAAAAACAATCAAGAAAACGGCTAAAACGACGAGTCAATCTGCACAAGTTTATAGCAGAGATCAACACCCCGTTTCACGAAGCTTAATGAGTGCAAACGCATTAAAAGTATTGTATCGACTGAACAAAAGCGGTTACGACGCTTATTTAGTGGGTGGTGGTGTGCGTGATATTCTACTGGGTTTTAAACCAAAAGACTTTGATATTGCTACCAATGCCACGCCAGAACAAATTAAAGCCTTATTTAGAAACTGTCGGTTAATTGGCCGAAGATTTCGTCTAGCACATATTCTTTTTGGCCGAGAAATCATCGAGGTTGCCACGTTTAGAGGCCATCATGAAAGCGCCCCTGAGAAACAACAGAATTGCCAAAAGACGTCGAAACAGAGCGATCAAGGCATGTTATTGCGCGACAATATTTATGGCTCAATTGAAGAAGATGCTGAACGTAGAGATTTTACCATCAATGCCCTTTATTATTCAGCCGCTGATTTTAAAGTCTATGACTTTGCCAATGGTTTAACCGATATTCATGCCGGTCAAATTCGCTTAATTGGTGATCCTGAAACTCGATACCGTGAAGATCCGGTACGTATGTTACGTGCCATACGTTTTGCTACTAAATTAGACATGGAAATCAGTGAAGAAACACGCACCCCAATTGCCGAACTAGCTCCATTATTGGAAAACATTCCACCGGCACGCATGTTCGAAGAGTTTTTGAAGTTATTTTTATCTGGCAAAGCCTGTGAAAATTTTCAACAAATGAGAAAATACAATGTATTTAAATATTTTTTTCCCGTTGTTGATCAGGCACTCAATCAAGATGACTGCCCATATATCACCCGTTTTATTGAAACAGCATTACAAAATACCGATCACAGAATAAATAACGATAAACGAGTCACTCCAGCGTTCTTATTTGCTGCACTACTTTGGTATCCATTACAGAAACAAATTAGCCAATTAATAGAGCAAACCGAACTTACCCCACAAGATGCTTTTTTTAGTGCTTTGGGTGAGATCATGTCTGGGCAACAACGTAGCATTGCCATTCCTAAGCGTTTTCAAGCCGTAATGAAAGACATCTGGATATTACAAGACAAATTGGATAAACGTGTCGGAAAACAAGCTTACAAAGCTTTTGAGCATCCTAAATTTAGAGCCGGCTATGACTTTTTATTACTTCGTGGGGAAATAGAGTCCAACGATGAAAATAACCAGCTTCAATTACTGGCACAATGGTGGACTGATTTTCAAAAAAACAATTACGAAACCCAACAGCAAATGATCAAAACTGTCGGTAAAACAACGACGGCGCGCAGAAACCCAAGAAAACGACGAAAACCTCGTACTACAGTAGAAACGAGTGAATAATGCCTTTAGCTTATATCGGTTTAGGCAGTAATTTATCTGATCCTGAAAAACAAATTCATCAGGCTATCAGACAAATTAAATTAATTAAAAACAGCCATATAACTAGCATTTCTTCATTATATTTTAGTCGTCCTATGGGACCCCAAGATCAACCAGATTATATGAATGCAGTTTTAGCATTACATACTACTCTCAACCCCATTGATCTGCTCGACGAGTTACAAACTATCGAGAGCAATACCGGACGTATACGCAAGGACGACCGTTGGGGAGCACGAATATTAGACCTTGATATATTGCTAATTGACCAGTTAATCATTGATTCTGAGCGTTTGACGGTTCCTCATTATGGTTTAAAACAACGAGAATTTGTTTTGCTACCCTTGGCAGAAATCACTCAACAGCTGGTATTACCTGATGGTGACAACGTCGCCGTACTTGCAAGTAATATCGCAACTAATGGCTTAAAAATTCATAGCCAATTAAGCTAAATGCGTTAAAATAGACAAAAATAATAAGGCAATAAGCCCTAAAATTGATTTTAAAACTGGAATTAACATGGCCAAAATTACCACGGCAACTTTACAAAAAATGAAGCAAAACGGTGAGAAAATTTCTACTATCACCGCATACGACGCCAGTTTTGCTAAGCTATTCGATCAAGCAGGTATTCACGCAATTTTGATTGGTGATTCATTGGGTATGGTTTTACAGGGTAACGATGATACCTTGCCAGTAGATATCGAACACATGGCCTATCATACCCAGTGTGTTAAGCGTGGTGTAGAAGAAACTCTTGTTATCAGTGATATGCCTTTTATGAGTTACGCAACAAAAGAGCAAGCGTTTGCCAATGCCGCGAAATTAATGCAAGCAGGTGCAAGCATGGTTAAGATTGAAGGCGGCTTATGGCTAGTTGAGACCATAGAAGGTCTAGTTGAACGAGGTATTCCTGTCTGTGCGCATTTAGGACTAACACCTCAGTCTGTTAATGTTTTTGGTGGTTTTAAAGTGCAAGGTCGCAATGACAATAAAGCACAGGAAATGATTGAACATGCTAAAGCAGTAGAGGCTGCTGGTGCGCAACTTCTGGTTTTAGAATGTATTCCAGCAAGTTTAGGCAAAGCAATCTCACAAGCGGTTTCTATTCCAACTATCGGTATAGGCGCAGGCAAAGATACTGATGGACAAATTCTTGTTATGCATGACGCTTTAGGAATATCATGTAGCTATATGCCTAAATTTTCACGCAATTTTCTAATCGACACAGGTGATATCAAAAAAGCCATTGAGCTTTATATTGCCGAAGTATCTACCGGTAATTTTCCAGGTGATGATCATATCTTCAAATAGGATATAGCCAAGCATGCAAAATATTAGTCAAATAAACGAACTTCGCCAAGTTATTAAAACATGGCATCAACAAGGATTAATCGTCGCCTTTGTGCCAACGATGGGAAATTTACATGCTGGTCATATTTCGTTAGTTAACGAAGCGCACAAACATGCAGATAAAGTTGTTGCCAGCATCTTTGTTAACCCAATGCAATTTTCCGCTAATGAAGACATTGATAATTATCCTCGTACCATGGCGTCAGATCAACAGCAGCTTATTGAAGCAGGTACTGATCTATTATTCACACCCACACCCGATATAATCTATCCTAAAGGCTTAGATAAACAAAGCTATGTTGAAGTACCCAATGTCTCAGAAGGTTATTGTGGTGAAAGTCGTCCAGGACACTTTCGTGGCGTCGCAACCGTTGTTTGTAAGCTATTCAATTTAGTCCAGCCGGATATTGCTTGTTTTGGTTTGAAAGATTATCAACAGGTACAAGTAATACAGTCGATGGTTGAAGACCTGTCGATGCCAATCAGAATCATACCTGTAGCCACAGTAAGGGAAAGCAGTGGCTTAGCATTGAGTTCTCGTAACAGTTACTTAACCGAAGACGAAATAAAAATAGCGCCAGCATTAAGCCAAAATATTCAATGGTTAGCCGAGCAGATAAAACACGATAATGACTTTATAGGTTTAGCGAAAAAAGCGGCTAGCTTTATTAATAATGCGGGTTTAAAAACTGACTATATCCATATCTGTCATGCGCAAACTTTACAGCCAGCCAGTGAAGATGACAAAGAGCTCGTCATTCTTGCCGCAGCTTATTGTGGCAAAGCCAGACTCATTGATAATCTAAAAGTCGAATTGAAATAAACCAAGCATAATTACATTTTATTTCGAGATTCTGACAACAAGTCACTATTTTATGCTTTAACTACACTATATTTAAGCAATAAAAAAAGCCGAAAACATTCACTGTTTTCGGCTTTTAAATTAACTTAGGGTTATGGCATCATTCGTACGAACGTTCTAACCACATGATTTGACTCTTTAAATCATCTATCTCTAGTTGAGCTGCTAATAATTGTTGCTCGGCTGATAAATCTTCAGATTTATTTTCTTCAATGATCTCTGGCATATTGCTCTCTTTGCTTTGCATCATACTACTCCCGAAAAATGTAACCTCACCTGAATTATTACACACAAGGTTACATTTTGAAAGTTTAGCGAAAAAATTTTAATGCCAATTTGATTACGTTTAGAAAGAAAGTGCAATAAATGCCTAGCTCAATTATTGAGTGACAATGCTAGTAATTGAGGTAAGAAAGTCTGACTTTGTTGAGCGAGTTCAACTTGTTCTTTGAGGACATCTACTAAAATTTCCTTGGAAGTTAGTGGGTTAGCTAACACCACGCGAAAGACTAACGTTTTTCGGCCATGATACTTTTGCACTTCAATACGAGTACGTGAAACAAATGACTTGCCATCTTCTCGTTGACGCTTCTGAATAAACTGAGTCAATTTATCTAAAAGTAGATTTGCTGTTGTTTGATCATTTTCATCACTTGCCAACAAGTATTGTTGTACTTTCTCTGGGGCATATCGATAAGTAAGTAAACACAATTCAGGTTTGGTGATCAATTCAAAGTCAGGGTGCTTGTCAATAAGTTCAGCGAAATAACACGCTTTATCAATACCTTGATTAATTAACAATTCATAACCCGGTCGACTAATAATATGCAAACTGGCATAAACCAACATCGCCATTCCTGGTCGCGACCCTTCAAGGGTATGTGAACCTAAATCTTTAGAGCCTTTACGAAGAATATACTCAGCATGGTGCTCAATCGCTGATACTGACTGTGGGTCTTTAAACACAACCAAACCAGCGCCCATAGGTACATACATTTGTTTATGAGCATCAATGGTGACTGAATCAGCAAGTTCAATACCTTTGAGCAAGGAACGATGTTTTTCAGAAAACAGTGTTGCTCCCCCCCATGCAGCGTCAACATGGAAGTGACAGTTAAACTGCTGCGCTATCGCTGCCATTTCTGTTAAGGGATCAATATTGCCTGTTTCTGTCGTACCTGCTATGCCAATTATGCTCAATATAGCAATATTTTGTTCGGCTAATTCTTTGCATTTATCCGTTAATTTTCGACAGTCAATTTTATTATTTTCATCGGTAGGAATAGCAATAACGTTGTCTTGCCCAATACCCAGTAGATCGGCAGATTTTTTTAAGGAATAATGGCCACGGCTAGAAACTAAAATGGCTAAGCCCTGATAACGGTAATATTTAAGTGCCTGAAACAAGCCTTCTCTGGCAATACCTTTGAACTCTCCATCAGCTTTTAATAACTTATTACGTGCTACCCAAAGAGCAGTAATGTTCGCAATGGTGCCACCTGAACAGAATGCCCCTAATGGATAACTGGCATTATGCATCCATTGCTGATAAAAGCTGTCGTCCTGTTGATAAACTAAACGATGTAACATGCCCAGTACTTGGCGCTCAAGGGGGGTAAATGCTTTTGATGTTTCAATTTTTACCAAGTTCTGATTCAAGCCAATCATTAGCTTAGACAAGGGCAAAATAAAGGAAGGTAAAGCTGAAGTCATGTGGCCAATAAAACTAGGACTTGAGGTATGAACTGATTGTGAGACTACTTTGTCTAACAAATGGTGCATATGGTCGGAAACATAACTGGGTTGCTCAGGAAGTTGTGAGCACGAAAAATCTTTTTCTATTTCTGTTAACGCTTGTTCTTTGGCGGCAATATGCTCACCGAGAAAGCCCGCTAGGTTCTGCGAAATCTCTTGTTCAATTCTACCTAATGTAGAATCCGGTGCTTCTGCAATGGTAAAAATACGATGCAAAGACTCTGCTGTTGCTTTAGCTGCGCGCTTACTAACCGTCATGGGTGGCCACTGTTAATACCTTGCTGTTAGACAAGATTAATAATCAATTGTATATATGCGGCACTTTAATAAAAATTTCCCTAAAAGTCTTGTTTTTTATCAGCGAGATTAAGCAACTAAAGTAGCTAAATAAACAAAACCTAATTCAACGATCGCTAAACTACTTAGTGCCATCATTAATACGTTCTTTTTAATATTGTTAGTCATTTGAGTCAGTCCTTTTGGTTAATTATAGTTTTATATAACAACAATCAGGCCAACAATATAACCAACTGTTTTAAATACGTATTTCACTTTTTTATATTGAATTACATTTCTAAAGAAGTTAGAAAAAAACTAAAATTTCGTAAATTAGACCACTATTTGAATAGTTGAAATTACCCCCTGATGACTAATAACGACAACTGTTACTGAAAACCCTCGCTATTTAATAAATAAAAACTATGCTCTAGCTATGACAAAGTATCCGTAACTATTGATTATAATGAAAATAATCTCTACTTTGATTAAAACAATAACCTCTCACTTCATAAAAAATAACCATATCTTGTAAAACAGATGGAGTTTCATGATAAACCTGATCAAAAACCATACACTACTCATTCTGATTTTGGTTATTTTATCAACTATCGGACTCTCGTATAAGTTTTTGATAAATTCGTCTCAAGAACTTATCTATGAAAACTCTAAAGTAGGTGCCCAGCGCTATTTAGAAGCACTTTCAGCCTTTAGAAAACTCTATACCTCAGAAGTCGTCAAAACGGCTAAAAAAAGTGGCTTGACCATCACTCATGATTATAAAAATCTAAAAAACTCGATTCCTTTACCAGCAACTTTGAGCATGGCATTAGGCGAACAAATAGGTAAATATCAATCGGGTGCCAAAACGTTTCTTTATAGTGCCTATCCTTTCCCTTGGCGGCAAAAAGAAAATGACAGGATATTTGCAGACTCTTTTGCTACTGACGCGTGGGAATCGTTACAACAAACACCAAAAGGAGAATTTTATCGTTTTGAATCGATAGACGGTTTGATGTCAATCCGCTATGCCATAGCAGATATCATGCACGAAAGCTGTGTAGGCTGTCACAATAACCACGACCAAACCCCTAAAACAGACTGGAAAGCCGGAGATGTCCGTGGCGTAATGGAAGTTATTTTACCAATTAATATTGCCCAGCAGCAAAGTGCAAAATCACTCAATAACTCCTTGTTTATTTTAATCGCTATGGCAGGTGTCATCTTGCTGGTACTTATTATTTTTATTGCTAAAAGCAAAAAGGATGCTGCATCGTTACACGATTCAAATGCTCGCCTTTTACTTAAACAAGAAGAACTGCATCAGGCCAATAAAGAAATAACCGCCAATCATCAAGATTTAAATATTCAAACTCAAGAACTCATCAAAAGTAATAAAGTAAAATCAGAATTTTTGGCGACTATCAGCCATGAAATTAGAACGCCAATTAATGGCGTTATTGGCATGTTAACTTTACTCAAAGATCATGAGCTCAGTTTGGAGCAATTTCAACGTGCCCAGTTAGCCAGTTCAAGTGCAAACTCTCTACTAAACCTAATTAATGACATTCTAGATTTTTCTAAAATTGAAGCAGGAAAATTAACCTTAGAGCATGTTGATTTTAATATTAAAGATGTGATGAATGACTTAGCAAGTACACTGGCATGTATGGCTCATGAACAACAAACAGAAGTAATTCTCGACCTCACCTCGATAGAAATGTCCTACATCAATGGTGATCCCCATAGAATACGCCAAGTGCTGTCTAATTTGATTTCTAATGCGATTAAATTTACCCATCAAGGAGAAATAAAAATTACTGTCACCTTAAGTAGTCTTGATGAAAGAAAAATGTGGCTAGCATGCAAGGTAGAAGATAGTGGCATTGGTATTGAAAAAGAAAAACTAACCACTTTGTTTAAACGTTTCACTCAAGCGGATGCCTCGACAACTCGCGAATTTGGTGGCACAGGCTTAGGTTTAGCTATCGTAAAAAACTTATCGACTCTAATGGGCGGCGATGTAACTGTAACTTCAGAAGTGGGCAAAGGTAGCTGCTTTACCAGTAAAGTTATCGTGCAATCACAACAAAACAATACGCCAGCAGAAGTCACCGTTGATTTATCACAAAGCACCATACTCATTATTGATAATAACGACAGCCACCGTCAGGTAGTATCTAAACAGTTAAGTCTTTGGGGTGCATCAATTTGTGCAGCGGATAGTATTAAATCTGCATTGAACGACCTTCAAACTGTAGATAAAAAAATTAACATTGCCATTATTGATGCAACTAGCCTTGCACAAGATAGTAATAGCCTTGCCCTTTATTTTAATTCACAGCAAGATTTTGGTGAAATTAAACTTATCGTAATGGCGTCAATTAATGAAAAAACGAGCTTACAATTACCTGCAACATTGACGATAGACAGTTATATTTCCAGACCAGCAACCTCTAAAAACTTGATCGATAGTCTATCAATGATTCTAAGCCCACCAGAGGAAGGAAGTAATCAACCGATAAATTCTAATGGTCACTCCCAAGCAGGCGCCATTAAAGACTTAGATGCTGAATTAAATATTCTTTTAGTAGAAGATAACGCTATTAACCAAAAAGTTGCCTGTGGGGTTTTGAATAAACTTGGCCAATCTGTAGATATCGCTAATAACGGCAAAGAAGCCTTAGACCAATTAGCACTTAACAACTATGATTTGGTGCTGATGGACTGCCAAATGCCAGTCATGGACGGTTATCAGGCAACAGAAGCAATTCGCCAGTCAAACAGTCATTTCCAAAATATATACATCATCGCCATGACGGCTAATGCCATGGCGGGTGATAGAGAAAAGTGTCTAGCTTGTGGTATGAATGATTACCTGAGTAAACCGATAGATGTCGATATTTTACGTAAGAAGATATACGGTTTTATCGAAGAACGTTAAAATATTTAATAGCTAATTTTTATAAGACTTCAAGCTGCCAGCATTGTTGACTGCTGGCTTGGTATTTAGCTTCAAATGGCGTTAAAGGTTGTTTATCACTGACCATAACAATTTCACCATGTCGTTTAGCAATCTTCGCAGCAAATTGAAATTCTTCCAAGTATAGACGCCAATTGCTGCGTAAAATAATCGTATCTCCAATGGCTATTATTTCCGGAAAAACAGCACTGCCATGCCAACGTCGTTGCAGGTGTTTAGCTTTTGGCCAAGGGTTTGGATAAAGAATGTAGTGTTTACTCACCAACCAATTAGCTTTTTTAACTAAGCGATAGAAATCATTTAGATCCGCTCGTATTAATAAATAGTTGTTCGTACTTTGAGTATCGGTATTTTCTTTTAACTCTTCATCGTTACGGTTAATACGATGAGCTGATTTATCAACACCAATCACTAATGCTTGTGGATTTTGTTTTGCTAACAAACGAGTACTTTGGCCGACACCACAACAAGAATCTAAAATGATCTCACCTTGATGATTTTGTACTCGTTGATTAGCCAACTCAAACGCTTCAAGGGTATGCGCTTGAAAAGGTTTTTTTGATGGATGAGTCAGGTGCTTATTAACAATTTCAGCCAGCTTTTCATGTATGCCTGGCTGATTAGTAATAATGACTTTTGAGTCACCTGAACTTTGATTTTTATCCGTCACGGTTATTCCTATTAACTTCTTAAACCAATGCCTTTGGTGATCAAGGTCATGGCAATTACATATAATGTCACAATGAAAGCACCTAAAACTGAAAAAGATAAAGTAAGGCTAACGTCACTGATGCCTAAAAACCCGTACCTGAAAGCGTTGACCATATAAACAATCGGATTGATCTGTGAAACACCCTGCCAAAACTCCGGTAACAAACTTATTGAATAAAATACCCCGCCTAAATACGTTAAAGGCGTAAGGATGAAAGTAGGAATAATTGATATATCATCAAAACTGCCGGCAAAAATAGCGTTGATTAAGCCACCTAATGCGAAAGTAGCTGAGGTCAATGAGACAGTAATAATGATAATCCAAATATTATGCACTTGAATATCGGTAAAAAACAAAGCGATGAAAGTAACAATACAGCCAACCAGAATACCCCGAGCCATACCACCACCAACATATCCAGCAACAATCACCCAATTAGGCACAGGTGCAACTAACATTTCTTCAACATTACGTTGCCACTTAGCACTAAAAAATGATGAGGCGACATTTGAATATGAGTTGGTAATAACGCTCATCATGATCAAACCCGGCACAATAAACGACATATAATCAAAGCCGCCCATATCACCAATACGAGAGCCTATTAATGAGCCAAAAATAACAAAATATAAACTAATAGTGATCGCTGGCGGCACCAGTGTTTGTACCCAAATACGCATAAAACGATGCACTTCTTTATGCAAAATACTTTTTAGTGCAATCATATTTCTTGCTGATGACATATTATTGCCCCCCTGCTGATTTGTTTGCTTTTTCTGAGTTAGCGCCGGAGCCAACTAAACTAATAAATAACTCTTCCAAACGATTGCTTTTATTACGCATACTAAGTACGTCAATACTTTGCTCGGTTAATTGTGCAAATACATCATTGATACGTTGAGATTTTTTGACGTCAACTTCCACGGTATGGTCATCTATCACCCGATAGCAAAACTCTTCAAATTTTGGCTCTGCGCTACCTTCTTTAAGGTCAAGTACGATAGTTTCTACATCAAGCTTAGCCAATAATGATTTCATATCGGTATTTTCAACGATTACGCCAGAGTCAATTATCGCAATATTACGACAAAGCATTTCAGCTTCTTCTAAATAATGGGTCGTTAAAATAATAGTAATGCCTTGGCTATTTAGCTCACGAAGAAACTCCCACATAGAACGTCGAAGTTCAATATCAACACCTGCGGTAGGTTCATCTAGGATAAGTACTTGTGGTTCATGCATTAACGCTCTGGCAATCATCAAACGTCGTTTCATACCACCAGATAACATACGAGCAGCATCGTCTCGTTTATCCCAAAGCTCTAATTGCTTTAAATATTTTTCAGCTCGTTGAATAGCAATAGAACGTTCAACGCCATAATACCCCGCTTGATTCACTAAGATTTTCATCAATGATTCAAACTGATTAAAATTAAACTCTTGCGGCACTAAGCCTAAAAAGCTTTTGGCTGTTTCAAGCTCTTTATCTATGTCATGACCAAAAACTTTCACTTCGCCTTGGGTTTTATTAACTAAAGAAGTGATCACACCTATGGTGGTTGATTTACCTGCGCCATTTGGACCCAGCAATGCAAAAAAATCACCTTGTTGAACCGTCAGGTCAATGCCTTTTAATGCTTGAAAACCACCTTTATAAGTTTTTTCCAAGCCAGTAATTTCAAGTGCTTTATGCATGTTAATAACTCTAGTTAATTAATGTTGTTTTAATGGGGGGAATAATAGAAAAATTCAATGCTTAAAACAAAAATAACTCAGTTAAATTTCAGCTAAACGTTAAATTTTTCGCGATGAAAAGCATTGCGATAGAATTGTATACAATTTAAAGTACTACCACTAATAAAAAGGATAAACTATGCAATATTCAGCTTTAAAACAGTGGTTTATTGGTGCAATGATGGTGACCACTGTTGTTGCCTGTCAAAATACCAATGAAAAAGACACTACTGTTGCCAAAAATAATCAAGCATCTCAGAAACATCAAACTAGCCAAAAAAATCCCCTGACACTTGAGCGTATTTATCAAGATCATGAATTTAACTCTGATCGTATTGGAAGAATACGCTGGTTAAAAGATGGTAGTGGTTATACCGCTCTTGAAAAATCTGCAACCACCAAAGCCGGGGAAGAAGATAAAGAGGTCAGCATAGGCAAGGATATTGTTGTATATGACCCTGAAGATTTATCCCGTGAAATTTTAGTCAGCGCCGAGCAACTAACACCAAAAAATGCTGATTCGCCACTAACTATTGATAATTATACTTGGTCTGAAAATAGACAAAGCTTACTGATTTATACCAAGAGTAAAAAAGTTTGGCGTTCAAATAGTCGTGGTGATTATTGGCTATTAAACTTAGCGACAAATTCACTTAGCCAGTTAGGTGGACAAAACGTAAAAGAAAGTAGCTTGATGTTCGCTAAATTTTCTCCAGACGGTAGTCAAGTTGCTTATGTGGTAGATAATAATATTTACCTTGAATCGTTATCAACCAATAAAATTACGCAATTAACCAATGATGCTGAAAATGGCATTATCAATGGTTTATTTGATTGGGTTTATGAAGAAGAGTTTTCAATTAAAGACGGCTTTCGTTGGAGCCCTGACGGTAAAAAAATTGCTTATTGGCAACTAGATACCAGTGGCAGTAAAGATTTCATCATGATCAATAATACTGATGAACTTTATCCAACCTTAACTAAATTTCCATACCCTAAAGTAGGTGAAACCAATTCATTAGCCAAAATAGGCATTGTTGATTTAGCTTCTGGTAACAGTATATTTCCACAATTACCCAATAATTCACGTGAGATGTATGTACCTCGCATGAACTGGGCGGGGAATTCTGAAGCCATTGTTATTCAACATGTTAACCGTAAGCAAGATACCAATATTCTTTATTTAGCCAACAGTGAAAATGGCACGTTAACTGAATTAATGACGGAAAAGGAACAGCACTTTCTTGATTTTTATGACGATGCTCATTGGCTAGACGATGGTGGCTCTTTCATTTGGACAAGTGAACGAAGTGGCTGGCGAGATTTATACCGCATTACACGAGATGGTAAAAACGTTATTAACTTATCACCAGGTAATTTTGATGTCTCAGCTTTTGGTGCGATAGAAGCAATTGATGAAGAAAATGGTTGGTTATATTTTACGGCTTCTATCAATAATACCTCCCAACAGTACCTTTATCGCAGTAAATTAGATGGTAGTATTGTTAATCAACAAATGACTCCTGAACAATTTTCTGGCGTTAATTATTATCAAATATCTCCAAATGGCCAATGGGCAATCCATAGTCATTCTTCATTTAGCCAACCGACACAAAAAAGATTAGTTTTAATCAATGGTCATGTAGAAAAACACATGATGATGGACAATCAAAAACTAGTAAATCAGTTAGCAAATTTAGAACAGCCTAGTCATGAATTTTTCCAAGTTTCAGCGCAAGATGGCGTGGTTTTAGATGGATACATCATGCGCCCTGCCGATTTTGATGCCAACAAGAAATATCCTATTATCTTTTATGTTTACAGTGAGCCAGCAGGCCAAACAGTTAGAGATAATTGGCGAGGAAACTCTTATTTGGTTGACCAAATGTTGACAGAAAAAGGCTACATTATTGCTTCGATAGATAGTCGAGGTGCACGAACACCAAAAGGTCGCGACTGGCGTAAATCAATTTATGGTGCAGTGGGCATTTTAACATCACGTGATCAGTCTGATGCGTTAACCACTATGGCGAAACGTTGGCCGTATATTGATACTGACCGGGTGGGTATATGGGGACATTCGGGCGGAGGCTCTATGACTTTAAACATGATGTTCAGATATCCTGACCAATACCATGTTGGTGTATCTATTGCCCCAGTGCCTGATCAACGACTGTATGATTCTATCTATCAAGAACGATATTCAGGATTATTACCTGATCATCTGGAAGGATATAAACAGGGTTCGCCTATTACTCACGCAAAAAACTTGCAAGGTAACTTATTGCTCGTCCATGGCACCGGTGATGACAATGTCCATTATCAAGGTACTGAGCGTTTAATTAATGAATTAGTTAAACATAACAAGCAATTTCAATTTATGTCTTATCCAAACCGTAGCCATAGTTTACGAGAAGGGGAAGGGACTAGCTTGCATTTACAAACAATGAAAGTGGAATATTTTGACCGTTATTTGATGAACAAAAAGTAAATTTTCTTTTGATAAAGTGAAAACGATTAATATACGATAATTAGCCAAATAAGCTGACTATTAGTCTAAATAACTAAAGCCACATTTCGTTAAAAACCTAACCAATTGAAATAAAAACATATTTTTATTGGTTTCGTTTTTGCTTAATATGAATAGCACTTTGATTAATCAGTAAATGTTACTAGAGGTAAGTGATGCGAGATGTAAATACAACAGATACTAAAAATTGGCAAAATACCAGCGTATGGATGCGTGGACTCTTTATGATATTGTTTGGTTTTATCGGCGGCTTTGCTCGCTTTATGATCACGCTTATCGCGATAATTCAGTTCTTCTCTTTATTATTAACAAAGAAGCCAAATTCAGGTTTGAAACTATTTGGTCAAAGTTTAAATAATTACATTTATCAAATTAATGAATTTTTAACGGTAAGCTCTGATAAATATCCCTTTCCGTTAAGTGGTTGGCCAAGCGATAGATCAAAATATCGCTAATAATTAAAATCATTAAGTACAAACAAAAAAGCTCACCAATAAGGTGAGCTTTTTTA
>MAAC01009652.1_pt1 | contig 36351 bp, 31 predicted proteins | sample 1115981 | NCBI WGS metagenome assembly MAAC01 (sample SAMN04961126, study PRJNA320927) | seawater metagenome | isolation source: sample BD02T64 sea water enriched with oil for 64 days | place: USA:Gulf of Mexico | collected 2013-07-27 | reverse complement strand
TGGACAATGCCAATTAGAAACTGGAAGCCCGCCCTCAATCGCTTTATGATCGAGTTCGAAGACCGCCTTACTGATTACATTTAACCCCGACAGTTACACAGAACTATTTACAGGCTCACATAGGTTGAAACACAACTGACCGTTATAAGGTGAGGCCTTTACTTATTCTTTAAGTTACATCTGCTTTTTTAATTGGCGTATTAAAAACTCAGCCTGGTCTTCACCAAGCTGAGTTTTTTGTTGTATAACAGATTATATTCAAGCCCTGTTGCGCTGGTGATTTCTTCTTATAAAGCTTTTGTTTGGCTAAAGTATGCTTTTACGTGACTTGTTCCTCACTCCCCGCGGGCTAATTTAAACCTTCTTGAAGGTAGATAATTATTGGCTTAGAGTGCTTTTTAGGTATCGAATGACAGAGTATTTAATGCATAAATGACCGGCAATAGTATCTATTGGTCGGAGAAAAGGGAATAAGGAAATTGGCTATGGATACATCGAATGCAGATTCTAATGCGCCCGTGACAGAAACAAATCTTGAGTTTGGAGACTATGACTTTCAGATTACAGCTGTCTTGAGTGAGGCGTGGGAGAAGACAAACGGCTTAAAAGGTTCTTTTTGGGCAGCCGGTGCAATCCTTGTTTTAGTGATGCTGACGTTTGGGGCCCTGCTCGGTGGCGGTGGTGCCTTGCTGGCTGCTGGGGGTAATGTAAGTGGCGGAATGCTATCGTCAGTAATGTTGCAGGTAGCAATTATGGCGATAATGTACCCCTTTATGGCGGGAATCATTATGTTAGGTATCCATAGGTCTGTGGAGTTACCACTGTCTTATACTAGTGTCTTTGGTTATTTTACCTATACCTTACCGCTACTCGGTGTAGCGGTATTGATGTCTATTTTAATAACTCTTGGCTTCCTGCTACTCGTTATTCCCGGTATATATTTATCACTAGCCTATATGTTTGCCGTACCACTGGTGGTGGAGAAAAACCTCGGGGTTTGGGAGGCCATGGAAACATCCCGAAAAGCTGTGACCACTCACTGGTTTAAGCTGTTTTTCCTGTTTTTGTTTATGGGATTAATCCTTGTGATCAGCGCTCTACCTTTGGGCATCGGTCTTATTTGGGCTTACCCGATGATGCTGGCAATGACAGGTGTGATGTACCGCGAAATTTTTGGTGTCGAAGTAGAAGAATCCTTTGTTGAGGAGTCATTGGCCGAGGAGCCACTGGCTTAATCAATCTTTAGGGGATTGTTGTCGCTAGTAATTGAGAAATAGCGGTTTTTTTACCGTATCTCAGTGAGGTTTTTCTACAATCTTACTGCTGGCCGTCATAAGGTAGATATAGCGACTACCCTTGTGGTGGCACTGGTGCGTACCTGGTTACAAGTGTTTGTACGGCATCATGCTGGGCTTTGGCTAGCGATCCCAGCAGATTGCTGGTCTTCTCCATACTAGCTGCTCTTTCAGCGCCACTTGGCCCTTTCAGGCCCTGTATTAGACTTGTAAGGTATAACAGGTCCCTTGCCTTTTCCTATATCGCTAAACAACCGCCTACTTCTTCTAGAGATGCGGTTTAGGCGACAATGACAATACTGGCTCTGCATGTTAGATTGCCGCGCGGCCATCAGTGCCGCCTTTGTATATTTAAAGTCGATTTGAAATCAGTGTTGAGGAGTAAGTTATGGGACGCGTTCAGGATAAAGTTTGCTTGGTAACCGGTGGTGCAGCGGGCATGGGCCGTGAGCATGTTTTATTATTGGCCGAAGAAGGTGGTCGTATTGTACTGACTGATCTCAATGAGGAGGCGGGGCAGGCAACGGCTGCTGAAGTTAAAGCCAAAGGTGGTGAGGCCATTTTTGTTAAACACGATGTTGCCTCTGAAGATGACTGGAAGATGGTCATCAAGACAGCTGTCGACACCTTCGGTCAAATTGATGTGTTGGTGAATAATGCCGGTGTTTTCGTGGTAAAAAGCATTCAGGAAACCACCGCGGTCGACTGGGACTTTGTCAATAACGTCAATACCAAGGGGCTGTTTTTTGGTGTTAAGCACGTATTACCCGCAATGGAAAAAGCCGGTGGTGGATCCATTATTAATATCTCATCGATTTATGGTATTGCCGGTGCGTCAAACGCTTCTGCCTATCAGGCCTCGAAGGGTGCGGTTCGCATCTTTACCAAGTCTGCTGCGGTGGAATATGCGCCCTATAATATCCGTGTTAACTCCGTTCACCCCGGCGTGATTGCCACTGCGATGACGGCAGAAATCATGGCCGATAAAGAGGCCACAGAGGCTTTGTTAGGTGGCGCCATCATTCGTCGACCGGCTGAACCGAAAGAGGTTTCATGGGGTGTCTTGTTTTTGGCAACGGATGAATCTTCCTATATGACGGGTTCAGAGCTGGTAATCGATGGCGGTTACACGGCAACCTAGGGGCTGTTAGCAGAAAGCCTGTCTAATAGCGGCGCCTTTTTTGCCTCGCTATCGGACAGTTACTCAGACTAGTCTTTTTGCTCCAAGGGCTAGTGCCCACCCATTTTTATATGTGGGCGTGATATTTTACTTACTGTAGCCCTTTAACTTACAAGGCCTTTGTATGGAGCAACGCTGGTGTCGCTGTGATGACAGTTAAAGGTAGGGAGCTATTTTCGCGGCATAAGGTAAACAGACTTATAGCCTTCCTGCTCTACCTTAAAGATAGATATAAGCGCGATGGTTGTTGGCAGAGTGCCGCCGCACTGACCTACATGACACTCTTTGCCGTTGTCCCCCTGATGACGCTGATGTATAGCATGTTCGCTATTATTCCTGCCTTTCAGGGCTTTGGTGAGCAGGTCGAACAGTTGATTTTTGAGAACCTGGTGCCCAGCAGCGGTGTCGAAGTACAGGCCTATCTCCGTAAGTTCTCTACCCAGGCGCGCCAGCTCAGTGCCGTAGGTGGGTTTGTTTTGATGATTACCGCTTACTTGATGTTGTCAAATATCGAGAAAACCTTTAATCAAATTTGGCAAACGGCCGGTGGCCGGCGGGGTTTGAGCAGCTTTCTACTGTATTGGGGTGTGCTGAGTTTTGGTCCCCTACTGATAGGCTTGGGTTTGTTGATGCAGACCTACTTACTGTCTTTTCAATTGCTGGTTCAGGATCTGAATAAATTTCAGTTCAGTGCCATTTTTCTGCAGTATGTGCCCTGGTTAATGACCTGGGTGGGCTTTACCTTGCTGTTTGTCGCGGTCCCGAATTGTCGCGTGGTGTTTCGCTATGCCCTGTGGAGTGGCTTGTTAACGACGCTGTGTTTTCAAGTGGCCAAGGCTCTTTTTGCACTGTTAGTGGTGAACTCCAGTTATCACACGGTTTACGGCGCTTTTGCTATGGTGCCGGTATTTCTACTGTGGGTTCAGTTGTGTTGGATGATTATCTTGGCTGGGGCTGAGTTGGTACGGGCCCTAGAGACCTTCAGTGCTAACTATAAGCCCTGTCATTTTCCCGACTTGATTGCCGCGCTGGTGATCTGTTCTCAGTGCCTACACTTCCAACATCGCGGTGATGTACTGGCCGACAGCGATATTCTGACATCGGGTATCGACGAGCGGCAGTGGGCTCGTTTGCGATTACTCTTACTTAAGCACAGTGTCCTGATGCCCATGACGGAGAGTCGCTATGTGTTGACGCGCGACCCTGCAAAACTGACGCTGCTGGAACTCAATGATGTTTTAGGTGGTGGTTTTTTAAGAAGGCCTTCAGCGTGGGGTACTGAAGTGCTCGCGCAATACCCTTGGGCGAGTCACCTAGCGACGATGATGGGTGTTGTGGATCATGGCGCTAGGCAGCAGTTCTCCCTTTCACTACAGGATTTATTTAATGGGCAAGACTTCGAGCCGACTAACAGTGTTACCTCGTTGTAAATCTGCAGTATTTCTTTTATTGCTGTGGCTGACATGTTTACTGGGCTGTGGCGAAGCCGAGGGGCCGCGTTACCGTTTGCTCGGTGGGGGTTCTATCAGCTTAGAGGAACTACAGGGTAAGGTGGTGTTGATTAATTATTGGGCGCAGTGGTGCCACCCCTGCCGGGCCGAAATCCCAGAGCTAAATGACTTTGCACGCCTGCACCCCGCTACCGTACGGGTTTTGTCGGTCAACTTTGATGGCGTACTCGGCGAGCAGCTGCGGCAACAGACCACTGCATTGGGTATAGAGTTTGATACCTTGCTGGATGACCCTCGACCTCACTTAGCGGCCCCACTCAGCGGTGGCTTACCGGAAACGATTGTTATAAACCCTAAGGGTGAGTTGCAGCAAGTTTTACTGGGGCCGCAAACTCAGCAAAGCTTGGAGGCCCTTTTGGCCTCAACTACCTTATAATAGCCTTTGCGGCGCTAAACGCGTGTCGCCGCAAACGCCGTCTATTAACAACATACTTAATCGCCAGCCCTCAACCCAACAGGCCCTATCTGCTTATGACACCAAGTACCGTAAAGTTTCACCGGGGGGCGGGTAGCCTTGAATTATCTTATGGCGATGAGAGTAGCTTTACCTTGAGTGGCGAATACCTACGGGTACACTCACCCAGTGCTGAAGTGCGCGGCCATGGCCCGGGTGAAGAGGTACTGCAATACGGTAAGAAGGACGTAAAAATTTCAGCGCTGGAGGCGGCGGGGCACTATGCCCTATTGATTTATTTTGATGATGAGCACAACACGGGGATTTACAGCTGGGCCTATTTACGGGAACTTTGCGATCATCAGACAGAATACTGGGCAGCCTATTTGGAGAAGCTCAACGCAGCCGGGCAGAGCAGAGACCCGGAAGAACAGGCGCTAAAGTTTTTTAATCCCTGAGAGCTGCTTTTTCCAAGCTCAGCTGGCGCTGCCTAGGGGCTCTAATCTTCTTCGCTGAAGCCGTAATCCATAGTGGCACTGGGGGCTTGAATGTAATGCCCCTGGATATATTCAATGCCATTCTGCCAGAGGGTAGGGATTGACGTCGGGCTTTCAACAAAGGGGGCGATACAGTGTTGCTCCATTTCCTTTAACAAGATGATCAGTTGACGCGTTTCCTCTTCCGCTTCTCCGCCGACTTTGATGTTTTGGATGAGTTGCTTATCCAGTTTGATGAAGTCGACGCTGAGTTTGTCCAGTACCAGTAATGGGTTGTGGGAGAGGCCAAACTGGGTCAGCGCAACGCTACACTGAATAGCCCTGAGTTGTACGATCAATGCTTTGCTTTGCTCTATATAGCGTCCGGCGTCACTTTCTCGCAGTTGAAAGGTGATGTTCTGAGGGGGTGTTAGGGTTGTTTTTAGGGCTAACTTTAGCCAGGGGCAGAATTTTTCGTCGAGAATGGAAGCGGCACTGAGGTTGATAAAGAGACAGGTATTGGGGTTTGTGCTGTGCTTTTCAGCGAGTTTTTTTACGGTTTCGAGAATGACCCAGCGATCTATTTCGGCAGCGACCGGGCTTTCAAAGACTTTGCTGATAAAATCCGGGGGAATGTTATCCGGGTACTCCTCAATTTTTGGTCGCATGAGTACTTCATAAAACTCGGCAGATTCATCATTAAGGCCAACGATGGGTTGAAAGGCGATGCCGATCAGTTTTTTCTCGAGTAGTTGCTGGCCAAATAGTGTGATTTTTTCTTCGGACTCATGCCTAAAGTCGGTTTGACTTAAGACATCCATCATAAAGATTTTTGAGCCATCGGCTGCCAGCGCTGTTTCGGGGTCTGCTGCGTGGAGCGTTTTTAAACACTGTTCGATGCAAACCTGTGCAGAGGCGGTGTTTGTGGTGATGAGCCCGATGCTGGCACTGATCGACATAAGCACGCTTTGCGGGCCAACTTGGAAGGTGTGTTCGCCAATCTGTCGACAGAGGGCTTCAGTAAACGCCTTGCCTTCTTCCAGGGTGAAATCATCGAAAACAAAGTTGATAACATTTGGTTTGTCGCGACTGAATCGGGCCTGTTTGGGGGTTTTTGAGACAATAAAGTCAGTCAGGGCAATAAGGATTTGGTCGGCGTTAGCCGCGCTGGTGTCGCGGCGGATTTGCTCGTCTTGTTCGGCCTCAATGCAGAGTATTAGGCTGTCTTGTCCCTCCTTGCCAGACAGCTCAATTGCTCTGTCGATATTGTTGAGAGTGGCTTGCGGGTTGATGGTGAAGGCGGCAGCACCATGGGCCGGAATTTCTATCTCTGGGGCTGTTGCTGGCGTCTTTGCAGATGGCAGCTGAATCCCGTTGCTACTGGCGGGGTCATGTTTAACTAGAAATTGTAGTGCCGGCTCGCTCTGATATTCGACCTGACAAATAGTGATCCGAATATCGATTGCCTGTTCGTCAGCACTGAGGCAGCTGAGCTCAAGACTAGCAGTACTGAGTTGTTGGTCTGCAGTCAGGGGTTTGAGGAAGGGCTTGACTTTGTCGTGAGAGTCGGAGGCTATGGTGTCGATAACTGGCGAGAGGATTAGATCGTCGGGGTCACTGTAGCCCATCAGCTGACTAAAGGACTCGTTGGCGTAGATATAGGTGCCATCTTGAACCAGTGCAATGGCATTTTTGGACGAGTCCATTAGCTCTTCACAACGGCTCTCTGCGAGGCTATAGCGTTGTTTCCAGTCGTCTTGTAAACGCCGCTGTTTCAGTTGTTCAAGGGTGCTGGATGTGGCGAGAAGAAAGTATTGGTCTTCATCGACCGGCACCACATAGGTGGCGCCCATACGTATGCCCTCAACGACATCGACGCTCTGGCTACTGTTGCTAATGAGTATTGCCGGTATATCGAGCTTCTGGCTACGTATGCCCGCCATCAGCTTTCTGGCGGGGAGCTGCGTCGCTTGCAAGTGGCCGATAGCGATATCCCAGGTTTGGTTTTGTAACAGTTGGGCCAGTGCTTCCGCAGAATCTACAACCTGCGCATCGACCTGATAGGAAGCTCCCTCGAGCAAGCTAATCAGGCAATTGGCGTCATCGCGATTATCGTGGGCGATCAGCAGCTTCAAACGTCCCTCTTTTGCCATAGATGGTCTTCTTAATTCCAATGAAAAGCTATAAACAGCGATTGTTACTTATTCTAGTTACTTTTTATTATACGGCCCAGAGCCCAAGGCTTGTATAGGCATTGGCTTATATAATGCCTGCTGTGTTGCAAAGTGGGGACAGAAAGCCCCTGAATAAGCGGCTTGGGGGTGCTTTATCGTTTGCAAGACTGTATTTGCGGCTTTTACTTTTTTTGGATGTAGCCCTGTGAGTCGTCAAGGCGCACCGGGTTCGGATAAAAATAGCGCTGTTTTTGATCGCGCTCCCGGCTGCTCACAAACAAAGCGCGGCACCAGATAACCCGGTAAGGTTTCCATCAAGCCCTGCTGTAGGCGTCGAATTTTTTGGTCGCTGATATGGAAGTGGGCGGCGCCGGCGACCTTGTCGAGACGGTGTATGTAATAGGGCAGGATGCCGGTATCCCAGAGTCGCTCGGATAGCGCGACCAGGGTTGGCACCGAGTCATTGACCTGTTTTAGCAACACCGATTGATTGAGTAATTCGATGCCGTGTTGTTTCAGCTTTTGTGCAGCCGCCATCACCGCCTGATCAATTTCATTGGCGTGATTGATATGCCAAACCATCACGACCTTTAAGCGGGTTGCCGTCAACCAATGCAGGCAGCTTTGATCGATGCGGGAGGGGATGACGAGGGGCAGGCGGGTGTGGATACGCAGGCGCTTGATATGGGGGATGGTGGCAATCTGTTGTGTTATCCAGAGTAAGAAATTATCGTTGGCAGCGAGGGGGTCGCCGCCACTGTAGATGACTTCGCTGATACTCTCATCCTGGCGTAGATAATCCAAGGCAGCCTGCCATTGCCCCTTGCCGGGAGTATTGTCCTCATAGGCAAAGTGGCGACGAAAGCAATAGCGGCAGTGAATGGCACAGGCCGGGCTAATAATAAAGAGTACTCGCCCGTGATATTTGTGTACCACGCCGGGAATGGGGTTGGCATCTTCTTCAGCCAGTGGGTCATTGCTAAAACCGGGTACGGACTGCATCTCGGCGCCAAGGGGCAATATTTGCTTTAGCAGAGGGTCGTTGATGTCGCCTTTTTTCATGCGCGCAACATAGGGCAGGGGGGCGCGAATCGACCAGGCCTGTTGTGCCACCGCTGCGCCATCGAGTTGAGCTGGCGCTATCTCGAGTCGCGCTAATAATACGGCGGGATCGCGAATGGTGGCAGCGAGTTCGTCCTGCCAACAAGGCTGGTGCCCATCGATGCTGGTGTGGGGTATGATGTCGGCCGTCAAAATGCTCCCTGAAAACGTAAAGAGGTAATAATGGCCAATTATTCTACCAATGAATTTCGCTCCGGTCTTAAAGTCATGCTCGACGGCGACCCTTGCTCTATTATTGACAATGAATTTGTTAAACCCGGTAAGGGCCAAGCCTTTAGCCGTGTGCGCTTAAAAAACCTGAAAACAGCTCGTGTTTGGGAGCGCACCTTTAAATCCGGTGAAAGCCTCGAAGCGGCCGATGTTAGCGAACAAAATATGCAGTACCTCTATAACGACGGTGAATACTGGCACTTTATGGAGCCCGATACCTACGAACAGCACCAGGCGGATAAAACCTCCGTTGGCGACACGGCGCTCTGGTTACGTGAGCAGGACACCTGCGTTGTCACCCTGTACAACGGTTCCCCCCTCGCGGTGGCGGCGGCCAATCATGTCGACCTCGAAATTACTGAGACCGATCCTGGCCTTAAGGGCGATACGGCCCAGGGTGGCACCAAGCCTGCGACCTTGAGCACCGGTGCGGTAATCAAGGTCCCCTTGTTTTTGAACCAAGGTGAACTCGTTAGTGTCGACACGCGTACCGGGGAGTATATCGGCCGCGCCAAAAAGTGAGCCGTGAAATTTTTAGTGCCCCGCCTGCTCTGCCCGGCAACGGCCGGTCCAAAAAATCATACGTAAAGGTAGGGTGTCGCTGAACCGTGTCGGATAATAGCGATGTGCCGATTCAGTGGCGACCAAGTGCATCGCATGATGCGCTGATCAAAAGGGCGCGATTGTTGGCGCAAGTGCGAGATTTTTTCGCCTTGCGTCGAGTACTCGAGGTTGACGTCCCCGTACTCGGTGCGCGTACGGTGAGCGATCCCCATCTCGATAGTGTCTACACCGAACTGCCCCAGCGTTATTTACAAACCTCCCCCGAATACTTTATGAAACGCCTGTTGGCGACGGGCTGTGGGCCGATTTACTCGCTGGCCAAAGCCTTCCGCGCCGGTGATCGGGGGCATCGACACAATCCTGAATTCACTCTACTCGAGTGGTATCGCCCCGGCTGGGACGAAAACCAGTTGATGGAAGAGCTTGCTGATTTGCTGGTTAGTGTCGCTTGTGTGAGTCATGAGACTGCCCAGCGCGTGAGCTACCGCGATATTTTTTTGGCGACAGTGAACCTCGATCCCCATCAGGCAAGCCTTGCTGCCTTGGCCGAGCTGGCGGGTGACGTTGCCCAGCGAGATATGAGTGACGAGAGCCGAGCGACTTGCCTAGATGTTATTTTTAGTTTTGAGATTGAGGCGCGTTTGCCGCCTGGCGTTGTCTTTGTACAGGACTATCCGGCATGTATGTCTGCTCTAGCGCAACTGGGCGTCGATGCTTGTGGTGTGACCGTAGCGCGGCGTTTTGAGGTGTTTCTCGACCGCAGCGAATTGGCAAACGGCTACTTTGAATTACTCGATGCCGATGAGCAGCGGCGCCGCTTTCAGAGCGACAACCAACAGCGTAGAGCCATGGGTAAGCCCGAAATGCTCGCCGATGAAAAACTGCTAGCCGCCCTTGAGGCGGGTCTGCCATCCTGTGCGGGTGTGGCACTGGGTATCGACCGTCTGTTAATGCATTTGATGGGGGCAGAGCATATTGCAGAGGTTATCGCCTTTGCCGATTAAAGCCGGCGACCGAGATGTTTTTCGACACATTTAAACCTCAGTTATTACCACAGCCCTCAAGGCCGTGATCCATCCTCTCCGCTGGATCGTCAGCGCTGGTTGAACCGATTACTTTTGCCGGTACGCCGGCGACGATAGAGTGGGCGGGCACATCTTTCAACACCACGCTGGCGGCAGCGATTTTTGAGCCCTCGCCAATTTCGATATTGCCTAGCACCTTGGCGCCGGGACCTATCAAGACACCGCGACGGACTTTGGGATGGCGGTCGCCACCCTCCTTGCCGGTGCCGCCCAAGGTTACCGATTGTAAGATTGACACACAGTCTTCGATCACCGCCGTTTCACCGATTACCAAACCGGTGGCGTGGTCAAACATCACGCCCTTGCCAATTTGTGCGGCCGGGTGAATGTCGACGCCGAGCACCACGGATATACGATTTTGCAATACCAGTGCCAGCGGGCGCCGTTGGTTGTGCCACAGCCAGTGGGCGACCCGATAGGCGGTGAGGGCGTGAAAACCTTTGTAATACAGGAAGGGCGTGGAGAAGTCGTGACTGGCGGAGTCGCGCTCGTAAAAGGCAATAATATCGCAGCGTGCCTTATCGATGATGGTCGGATCGCTGCTAAAGGCATCATCAAACACCTCGCGCACCAGTAGCGCCGGGGTAATGTCACTGTGCAATTTATTGGCGAGGTGGAAGCTCAGCGCCGCTGCCAAGTCGTTATGATTCAAAATCGTCGAGTGCAAAAAACCTGCGAGAACCGGCTCTTGGCTGGCGGTAACGGAGACCTCCTTGACCAACTGTTGCCAGAGGCTCTCGTTACAGGGATTGGCGAGTGTTTGCTTTGCAGGTGTCATCATCGATCCACTATTGTCTTCAGCCGCTCATTATCCGAATCCTCAGCTTAATTATCCAGTGGTGTACGGGCCAGTAGCCAAATTTCGACCGACATTGCCCCCTCTTTTAGGAGTCGTAGGCTCAGAGCTTGTGCCGTGCTACCGGTGGTTAATACGTCATCGACGAGGGCAATGCGGGCACCGGCCAGTAGCCCGCTAGCTGGACCTGGGGCAAAGGTGTTGAGTGGCAGATGTTGACGTGCATGGCGTGACAAGTGGTGTTGGTCGGGCGTGTTGAGAATACGTTTTATGGCGTGCCGGCAATATTTGATATTGAGTTGCTGGGATAGTTCGCGGGCAATTTCTTCGCTTTGGTTAAAGCCACGGGCAAAGCGTTTTTTCCAGTGTAAGGGTACGGGAATAAGTAGGTCTGGCCGATAGCAATCGCCGTTGCCGATTTGTGTCTTCAGATATCTTGCCAGTAATTGTGACAGTACTTTACCGGCGGCGAGCTGGCCCTTGAATTTAAAGCGTTGCAACAGCAGGTCGACGGGGTATTGATAGAGCAGGGGAGCTTTAACCGTGTTAAAGCTCGGCCTTTTTCTGAGGCAGCGACCACAGGTGGCGCTACGAGTCAGAGGCTGGGCGCAAATACCACAGTGGGAGCCTAATCGCGGCAGGCTTTGTTCACAGGCAGTACAGAGGTCGATATCGTCTGCGGCGCCCAGACCACAGAGCAGGCAGGCACCGGGCAGCAAGTGATCACTGGCCGTCTTGAGTCCGCGTTTCCAGCGCAAGCTAGGAGTCGTGTGGATGGGTTTCTTTATGTCTCTTAGAAAACGGGGCAGTATTAAATCCATTTGATAAAACTCCCTTTTGGTGTGTGGATTAATTCAAGCCCAAGGCGCTAGCGGCAGAGCTCGCAATCTTCTGGGGAGCTCCCGATTTACTACTCCCTCAAAACCAGCATGGATAGTCTAGTTCACAATTCTTATTTGCGTTTAGTCGGATATCAAGGACAGGCTAGCTGGGTGCTGCTCTGTTGTTTTATAAGCTGTTTAATGAGCGTGACGGGGACTGTGGCAGGGGGTACAGCAAACGCTTTTTGCTCGGCGATAGCCTCGTGCCCGCAAGTAAAATTGCCAGTGGCGGGCCGTCGCGTGACGGTATTCTCGCAGCGCTCGCAGTAACGGTGGTTTCCCGTCGAGCAACACAGTGATGCCTTGCCGGCGAAAGAAAGGGTGCTAGGGCTGTCTATCAACCGCGTCGATAGAGCCTACCCGCACACAGAGCTCGCTAGCGCTACAGCGACTTTCGAGGATGTTGTCGCCGGCAGGCGTGTCAGGCTAGTTTGAGTTTGGTCTGAGGCTTCGAAAAGTGCCTATATCGTCGATAGTGAGTGCCTATTGGTTTGCCTCGTTTGGCTTTTACCCAGAAACCCTTATTTATCGCGTTGAGCATCCATAATCAAAAGAATCAAAAGAATGAAATACAAGGTTCGAACGGTGAGGCAGCAACATGGAGCTGGCTTCTGCTCCGTGGCATAATTCGCCTAGATTATTCCTTTGCGCCATGTGATTAATACTATGAATATTCGCCGTATAGATTTGAACCTGCTGGTCTACCTTGATGTGCTCCTGCACGAGCGCAATGTCACCAAGTCGGCCGCACAGTTGGGTATTACCCAGCCCGCCATGAGCAATGGTCTGCGACGATTACGTGATTTGTTTGAAGACCCATTATTGATTCGCACCAGTGATGGTATGAGTCCGACTCAGCGGGCCTTGGAGCTACAGCCCCAGGTGCGGGATATCCTCGCCAATATTGATCGCGCCGTGCAGCCCCAGAAAGACTTCGATGCGCTGACCGCAAAGAGAGTCTTTCGCATTATGGCCAGTGACTATGCGGAGTCGACGCTGATAGCGCCGCTGCTTAGCGAACTGTCCCGTTTAGCGCCGGGCATTACTCTCGATATTCTGACACCGAGTGATGTCCGCCTGCAGGATGTCGAGCAGGGCCGAGTCGATATGTTGTTGAATCGTTTTGACGAGATGCCCCAATCCTTTCACCAGCTGACCGTTTGGGAAGATGATTTCTCGTGCTTACTCAGCGTCGACAATCCTCTGCTCAAAGAGTTTAGCTTGGGCAACTACCTACTCGGTCGCCATGTCTGGGTCAGTAAAACCGGAATGGGTGCCAGTGTGGGTATGAACCCACGCGATGCCCAGCGTGTTGGCCGGGTCGATGAAGCTCTAAAAAACATTGGTAAAACCCGCCATATCGCCGTTTTCACTCGCCATTACCAGGTTGCGGCCCAACTCGCCCAGCAGCCGGATCTGATCGTGACGATTCCAACCCGATTGGCGCGCCTGCAATTGAGTAACCCGCGTATTGCCTTGCGCGCACCACCCTTTAAGATTCCCAGCTTTTCTCTAAAAATGGCCTGGAGCCCCCTGCTACAGCACAATTCAGAACACCAATGGATACGCCGCCTATTGGCAGATATTGCCCGTCGACAGGCATCGCTCGAGAGCTCAGATAGCGATGTTAATAGCTGTGGTGAATACCGAGAATAAAAACGATAAATTAGATAAATCACCCTGTCCGGGACTAGAATACAGCTTGTCGTAGGGGTGTTGATACCAGCCCCTTTGCGAGCGTCACCTTCGTAAATTTTCTTTGCGAACCCCCTTGTTTTGCAAACGACCGTTGTGTCACGAACCAACTTTGAGAGTGCAGCCCATGAATGAACGAATCCAGATTGGCGGATTACAGGTCGCCAGCGAACTTTACCAACTTGTTAACGAGCAGGTCATTCCGGGTACGGGGCTTGCTAGCGACAAGTTTTGGGCGGACTTTGAGTCCATTCTCAATGACCTAGGGCCACGCAATGTCGAGTTGCTGGCAATTCGCGAGCGCTTCCAGGAGCAACTTAACCAGTGGCACACAGAGCGCGCGGATCAGCCTCACGATGCTTGCGCCTATCGGCAGTTTTTACAAGACATTGGCTATTTAGTAGCGCCAGCTGAAAGCTTTTCGATTACCACCGAAAATGTTGACGCGGAGATTTGCGCCATTGCCGGTCCGCAGCTGGTGGTTCCCATCACCAATGCGCGCTATTCCCTGAATGCGGCCAATGCTCGCTGGGGTAGCCTGTACGACGCACTCTACGGCAATGACGTTATTAGTGAAGAGGGTGGGGCTGATAAAGGTCCGGGCTATAACGCCGTGCGCGGCGCCAAAGTGATCGCCTACGGTCGCGACCTGCTCGACCAAAGCGCGCCTTTACTGAGCGGCTCTCATCACGATGCGGTAGCTTATTGCATAGACAATGGCGCTCTTAGTGTGACGCTAAAGTGTGGCGATGTGGCCACTCTCAAGGATACCGAAAAGTTGCTCGGCTATTTGGGTGATACGAAAAAACCAGACAGTATTCTGCTCAAGAATAATGGCCTACATATCGAAATTCAATTCGATGCGGAGCACCCTGTGGGTCGCGATGACGCCGCCGGTATTAAGGATTTATACCTCGAGTCGGCGATCAGTACGATTCAAGATTGCGAGGATTCCGTCGCCACCGTCGATGCCGAAGATAAGTGCAGTGCCTATAGCAATTGGCTGGGGCTGATGAAGGGCGACCTCTGCGATTCCTTTGATAAGGGCGGGAAAACGCTCCGCCGTACGCTGAATGCCGATCGGGTGTTTAGCGCTCTCGACGGTAGTGAGGTGACCCTACCGGGCCGCAGCTTACTGTTGATCCGCAATGTTGGCCATTTGATGACCAGCGATGCCATCCTTTATGACGGTGGTAAAGAAGTGCCAGAAGGCATTATGGATGGCGTGATTACATCATTGATTGCCCTACACGATTTACAGGGTAATAGCCCCTACCAAAATTCACGCACCGGCAGTGTTTACATCGTTAAGCCAAAAATGCACGGTCCCGAGGAAGTGGCCTTTACGGTGCAATTATTTGCCCGTATCGAGCAGGCGCTGGGAATGGCCGAGCGCACGCTGAAAATTGGCATTATGGATGAAGAGCGCCGCACCACGGTCAATTTACAGGCCTGTATTCGCGAGGCCAGTGACCGGGTGATTTTCATTAACACCGGCTTTCTCGACCGCACCGGCGATGAAATACACACCAGCATGGCCGCAGGCCCAATGGTGCCCAAGGGCTTGATGAAACAGCAGGCTTGGATCAATGCCTACGAAGATTGGAATGTCGATGTTGGCCTAGCGTGTGGCTTGAGTGGCAAGGCGCAAATCGGCAAGGGCATGTGGGCGATGCCGGATTTGATGGCCAATATGATGACGCAAAAAATTGCCCATCCCAAGGCCGGAGCCAACTGTGCCTGGGTACCATCACCGACGGCGGCCAGTTTGCACGTGATGCACTATCACCAAGTCAATGTTGCGGCACGCCAGCAAGAGCTGATTGGGCAGCCCCGCGCCAACCTTGACGATATTCTGACCATTCCACTGCTGGGTGATATTCAGTTGTCGGCTGACGATATTGAGCGCGAGTTGGAAAATAACGCCCAGGGCATACTGGGTTACGTGGTGCGCTGGATTGATCAGGGTGTGGGTTGTTCGAAAGTACCGGACATCAATCACGTCGGTTTGATGGAAGACCGGGCAACCCTGCGGATCTCCAGCCAGCATATTGCCAACTGGCTACACCACAAAATTTGCTCCGAAGCACAGGTATTGGCGGTATTGAAGAAGATGGCCGTGGTGGTAGATGGTCAAAATGCCAATGACCCGGTCTACCAAAGTATGGCCGCTGATTTTGACGCTAACATTGCTTTTCAGGCCGCCTGTGAATTGGTCTTCAAAGGCAGTGAGCAGCCCAGCGGTTATACCGAGCCGGTGTTGCACCGCATGCGTCGTCGCGCCAAATTGTCGGCTTAGATTGTCGGCTTAGATTGAATTCCCGCTCAGTTATCGCTGAGCGGGAATGTTAAAGACAAGGTGTTTGGCAGGCTTATAACCGTGTAAAGGTGAATAGCTCTTGGGCGATCTTAGAAGTTGACCTTGAGACTTAGCAAGGTGGTTTGCTCAAATAAGTTGCCGGCCTGGTATTCGATGTAGGCTTCATCCGTGAGATTCTGAACAATCAGGGCAAGATTTATGGTCGCCGAATTGACTCGCCACTCCTTGCTGACCTTTACATCGTAGCGGTGCCAGCTCGGAACATCGGTGCCCCTGCGCCAGCTGATCGATGATTGATGATAAAAAGCCCCGCTGACTTGCCAGTTATAGGCGAGCTGTTTACTGACGAGTAAGCTGGCGATGTGCTTGGCTGAGCGCGTACTGAGCAGCACGCGGCTATTGTAATATTGGGCCGACATTAACCAGCTGTTATCGGGGCGCCATTGAATTTGGGTCTCATAGCCACTGATGTCGATGCTATCGGTACTTTCAAGTTGACGAAATTTACCGTTAATATCGTTGTAGGGGTGCTTGATATAGCGGATCGCGTCCTCGAGATATTCACGAAACAGCCGGTAATCAACACTCAGGCGCTGGTTAAACCAATAGCCGAGGTAGGCAAACTCATAGGTTTCAAATTTTTCGGAGCCAAGATCCGGGTCGGCAATATACGCCAAGTCGATGACGGTGCCCGAGCTCAGCTTGATTTGAATGACGCGATCTTTCTCATAAAGCGAGGGTTGGCGGTAGGCGAGGCTGCCACTGACTCGAAAGTGCTGGGTCTTACTGGGGTGGTAATTAATGGATAGGCGAGGTGATATCTTGCCATCTTCTGAACCGTGCTTTTCTGTCAAAAAACCGAGGTGTGCCTCCCAAGTATCATTAAAGCGCCAGTCGATATTACTGAAAAAGAAATACACGGATTCATTAGAGCTGGACTTGCTGCTGAACTCGGCGGGGGCGGTTAATTTTTGGTGGCGTAGACCCACACCCCAAAGAAAGTTACTGCCACCATCGAGAGCGATATGGTCTTCCAGCTCAACATCATACTGCTCATATTCACGTCGACCCTCTTCGGTTTCGATCAGTTGATCGGGCTCGCCGGGGAAGGCCGCCGTCAGTTCGCCAAGACTGACACCGAGCACCTCGGTTAGCGGTCTCAGGCGACTGCGGTCGTAGGTGCCAAGGTTGGCCGAGGAGCGTAGCTTAATGGTGTGGCTTCCCGCTAGACGCCGCCAAGCGAAAGAAAGCCACTGTGTATCGACCTCTTCGTCGGCAAATTCCTCGGCGTGGTCGCCATCACCGAAGCCAAAACTGCCGCTGCTATAGCCAAAGTCCCACTGAAACTCATCCTCTGGGGACGGCGTATAAACACCCTGTAGAGCGGCGCTGTCGACGTGGCTTTGGTCGTCGAGATCATCAAAGCCTTGATTCTCACGATAATGTGTTCTCAGCGTATAGGCGGCACCACCGTTTTTAAAGGCGTGACGCACATTGACGTTGTGAGTATTCCAGTCACCCGTGGTATAGCTGATTTCACTGCCACTTTCGGTCAATGGATCACGGGTCAATATGTTGATGGCACCGTGGGCGGCATTGGCGCCGTAAACGGCAATATTGGAGCCCCTTACCACCTCCATACCGCTGATATCGTCGATAGTCAGGCCAAGAGACTCCCAGGAAACAGAGGAGTTAATAGGGGTGTAAACCGAGCGCCCGTCAATGCGAATTTCCAAGCGTTTTGGGAAGCGGTCGTTTTGTCCGTTGACAGTGACGGCTTGGATGGAGCCGTTGGCGAAAAAAACCTGGAAACCCGGGACCAATTTGAGGATGTCGATGAAATTGTTAGAGGGCAGGGCATTAATCATGTCACGAGTGATGACGGTGACCGATGCCGGGGTATGAGATAGCGGGGTGCTGTGCCGTGTAGCGGCCTCGACACTGGGTATGGGCTCAAAAAAATCGCTCTCGGAATAAGACCTAGCGTCATTTGCCCCTACATTTTGGGTCAAAAGAATAAAGCTGGCAAAGCAAGCGAGTAGCGACGGTCTAGTACCGGTTGATATAGCTGATTTCAAATAGTTCATGTCGATTTTAATCATAACATATCCATTTGTCATACTTGATCAATATAAGGAGCATGAATTTTGCCGATAAACAATCCGTTTGATTGAAGGTCGCATCTCAGCGGCTTGTTGATTGTCTTAGTTACTTGAGTTTGAGTTTACAATGCAGGGGCTGATGAAGTGTCGATAAGCCTGATGAATGACCACCCGGCATTTCACAGTACTAGATTACGCAGCTCCGGATCAGGCTCGCAGGCATGCCATAGTTCATCGAATTCATCGGCAAGCTCCGTCGCCACCAAGGGAGACCAATAAACCGCATAACCGGTGTAGCGGTTTAGGGCTTGTTTATAGAGAATACCCGCCGTGTCGGTGAGCAAGAATTCGTTGTGGGAGGTAAGACACTGTGGTTTCAGCGTACGGATTTGTATTCGACTGGGCAGGCGGTGGTAGAGGTTTAATAGGCGGTGACTTTTTTGGACCAAGAGCTGAGACTGCTTGACCAAGATATGGATTTGAGCATAGGGGTGTAGGCTGGCGAAGTTGAATAAGTGGTAGTGCAGTGCTGCGTTGTCGTAAATTTTTGGGTCGAGACAGGGGCTGAAAATACGAATTTTGAATTTCGCCCTGCGCACGAGGAGATCGGCTTGCACACGAAAACCGCCAACATCATCCAAGGTAATGTGGCAACGTTCTTCGTCGCTAATATCCACCGGGCTTGGCGCTACACGAGGGTTTGAAAATTGTCGAAGAGAGAGTGTCATGTGCTGATGGGGAATGCCGACATCGTCAAACACGGAGCCATCACGGGTAAAATTCATGGCTTCGTAAAAGGGCAGAGCGTGAACCTGCGCATCTAATTGGATCTTTTCCAAACCCGTTTTAGCAGCGAAGCCAATAACGTGGCGCAGCAGTGCCGAGCCAACGCCCTGTTGGCGGTGGGTCTTTAGAACGGCCATACGGCCTACCTTGTCGGCCAGTAAACGTGCGCAGCCCATCGGGCTACCATCAGCACCGTAGGCGAGCCAGTGGCTGGCTGTCTGATCTTGCGGGCTGAATTCTTCCGCCTCTGGTACTCCCTGCTCGTCGATAAAGACGCGACGGCGAATGTCTGTCAGGGCTTGCTTAGCGCTGGCCCATGAACACTGTTCGACATCAATGGCGAAAAAATCGATGTCGCTGGTACCACTGTCGCTCACGATTGTGCTCCGTTGCTAGTTATTGATAGGGTCAACGCTAGCGCACTTTTTACGCTGTCCAGCGTTGGCCCCCTTCTTTTTATAGCATGTTTTCATCGCTGTGCGATGCCCTCGTAATGAACCACTGCGAAGGGCGTTACGTGTCTTGCCCTGTGCTGTTGCTGAATGGCAATTTCACGGATAATGTCGACAATAAATTACACCAGCTGGGTGACTTCTGTGTTGACATTGTTGTACCGCTCTTTTCTGTTTCTCGCGTGCTTGTCTATTAGCTATTCGGCCTCTGCTCAGGCCCCTGCCATTATTGACTACGGCTCGCGCTTTCACCCGGTGGTTAGCGACAGGGGAATGGTGGTTTCCCAGTCCCTGCTGGCCAGTCAAATCGGCGCTAGTATTCTGTCGCAAGGCGGCAATGCTATTGATGCCGCAGTTGCCACCGGTTTTGCTCTAGCGGTAACACTACCCCAAGCCGGTAATATTGGCGGAGGTGGTTTTATGCTGGTGTATCTTGCCGAGCAACAACGCACTATTGCCATTGATTACCGAGAAATTGCCCCACGCTCTGCTGATAAAAACCTATTCCTCGATGAATTGGGTGAGGTTAATGAAGCGAAAGCGCGCTTTAGTCATGCCGCCGCTGGTGTGCCGGGCAGTGTTGCGGGCCTGGTTCACGCCCTTGAAAGCTACGGTAATTTACCACTGGCAACGGTATTAAAACCCGCCATCGCACTGGCTGAAAACGGCATCACGGTGACCCAGCCTCTGGCTTATTCCCTGGCTCATGCTGAACAACGACTACGAAAATGGCCGGCTTCTGAAGGTTATTTTTTTCGCAAAGACGGCAGTATGTTGCGCCCGGGTGATCATTGGCAGCAGCACGATCTGGCTGTCACGCTGGGCAAAATCGCCAAGCAGGGCCGGGACGGTTTTTATAAAGGTAGCGTGGCCGATAAAATTGTGGCCGAGATGAATCAACACGGTGGGCTGATCAGTCTTGAAGACCTTGCCAATTACCAGGTGATCGAACGCAAACCTGTTACCGGCACCTACCGCGGTTATACCGTTTCCGCGATGCCGCCGCCCTCGTCCGGCGGTGTGCATTTAGTGCAAATGCTAAATATTCTCGAGGGCTGGGAGCTCAATAAGCTCGGTCACAACAGTGCCGATTATTTACACCGTTTAATTGAAACCATGCGCCGGGCTTATGCCGATAGAAGTGAATACCTCGGTGACCCTGATTTTCACCCAGTACCGGTGGCCCGGCTCATCGATAAGGACTACGCACAAGTATTACGAGAGGGTATTAACCTCAATAAAGCCAGCCTCTCCAGTGAAATTGCACCGGGCTTAAAGGCGCCTTATGAAAGTCCGCAAACCACGCACTTCTCGGTGTGGGATGATACGGGCAATGTGGTCAGTAATACCTACACCCTGAACTTCTCCTACGGTAGCGGTATCTCTATTAGTGGGGCGGGGTTTTTACTGAATAATGAAATGGATGACTTTTCCGCCAAGCCCGGCGCGCCCAATGCTTATGGTTTGATTGGCGGTGTCGCCAATGCCATCGAGCCGGGCAAGCGGCCGCTATCGTCGATGACGCCGACCATCGTGTTTCAGCAGGGCCGACCTGTATTTACTACCGGTAGCCCGGGGGGCAGTACGATTATTAATACGGTGTTGCAGACGGTGTTGAATATTGTCGATTTTGAGATGAATATTGCCGAGGCGGCAGCGGCACCGCGAATTCATCACCAATGGCAGCCCGACAAGGTCTTTGTCGAGCCGGGCCTGAACAGTGATACTCAAGGATTACTCAGTGCCAAGGGCCATAAAATAGTGCCTTCAACAAGAGTGATCGGCCGTACCCAAACCATCAGCAGTGATGGTAGCCACACCTACGGTGCCAACGATACCCGCTGGCCCGGTGGTGGCGCCGTGGCCCAACCCTAGCCCTGTGGTTAGGGGTTAGGGCTTAGGACGTGGCTTTATCCAGGAGGCGATTGAGTTCCGATATGGCCACCGAACCGAGGCCGCTGGCAAAATTCATCATCGCGTCGAGGTGAGTGCGGCGGCTATAGGCGACACGGACGCTGGTTGCCGCGGCGATAACGGCAATTTTGTAGTACGAAAAAATATGGTAGTAAGCCAGTGTTTCCATATTGACCTTATTGCCGCTGGCGCGTTCGTAGCGGGCGAGGAAATCGGCCTGGGGCATTAGGCTACTGGCGAGGGGCTGACCGTCCTCATCATTGCCGCCAAACAGCCCCAGTGTCGCCCAGGACAGATCGTCGTGGTAGTCGCCGTAATAGGCCAGTTCCCAGTCAAAGATGGCATTAATTTCCAGCTCATCGGTGTACATGAAATTGCCGGTGCGGTAATCACCGTGCACAATCACCGGCTCGCCAACCACCGGCATATTTTCTTTTAGCCACAGTGCCGCCCGCTCCATAATGGGGTGGGCCGATAAGGTGTCTTCGTTCCAGGCGCGTTCCCATAGGCCGATGGCCCATTCGTTGGCCTGGGTAGAATTGGCTTGGGGAATGTCAAAGGTCGACAGGTCTTTCTTGCGCCAGTCGATGGCGTGAATTTTTGCCAGAATATCGACAAATTGCTGGCTCAGGGCCGCGCGCAGTTCGGGTTTGAAGTACATGCCGACGCCGCTCATTTTTTCACTATTGGCGGGTTGCTCGGGCTGTACGGTGCCCTCTAAAAAGCTGGCAATTAAGGCCGGGTGGCCGAGTTTTTCTCCGAGGGGGTCGATCCACAGTACTTCCGGCACCGGCACCTCACCCCACATGGCGCGCAGCACCTGACACTCCCTAAGGCGGTGGGTTTCCACAATGGACTCGGTGGGGTCCATGCGAATCATTAAATGGGTGGTTTCTCGTTGACCGGATTGCGGCTGCCAGGTGAGGTCGAAGGTGAATTGCTCTTTCGAGGCACCACCAGAAAGGCGCTGTAGGTTTTCAACCAGAATATTGTCTTGCCCGGTTTCACCCTGTAAAAAATGTAGCAGGGGTGCCTGCAAGGTGCTGAAGTCCATGGTGTGTTCAACGGGCTTGAGTCGATTGTGTAGCTTGCGAGTGAAGACTTCATCGATGGCGCTCTCAACCGGATAGTTGGCGCGCATCTGCTCTATCCATTGTTCGGAGGGTTGAGTCCGCTCCGCCAGAGTAGGGGTATAGTTGCTCATGATCTTGGCGCTCTCTCTATTCTTATTCGCTGATTGGTCTTCGCTCGTTGGGCTCTACTTTTAGCAGCCCTTGTCGAGTAAACGCTGTAGTGCGGAGATCCCGGTGTAACCAAAACCACTGAGTAAATTCATCATCGCATCGAGATGGGTTTTGCGCCCATAGGCTGCCCGCGAGCTAGTGGCAACGGAAATAACGGCGACCTTATAATAGGAAAACACGTCGAAATAAAACAGCCGTTTGGGGTCGACGATATTGCCGCTGTATTGCTGGTATTTATCGAGAAATTCCCCTTTCGATAATAAGCCACTGGTGAGCACGGAGCCGTCGTCCATCGGTGTGCCGAGTATTTGGCAGGTGGTGTAGGAGAGATCTTCGTGGAAGTCACCAATATGAGACAGCTCCCAGTCGAGCACCGCATTGATTTGGTGGTCGTCGCTGTACATGAAATTCCCGGAGCGATAATCGCCGTGTACGATGACGGGTTTTTCAACGGGCTGCATGTTTTCTCGCAACCAAGCGGCGGCATTTTCGATAATGGGGTGAGCTTCAACCGCATCCTCATGCCAAACTCGCTCCCACCAACCGAGAGACCACTCGTTGGCCTCCAGATGATTGTCCCGTGGGGAGTCGTAGGATGAGAGGGGCTTATTGCGCCAGTCGATGGTGTGTATTTTTGCCAGGTACTGCACAAACTGTTCTTTTAAATCGCTGCGTAAATCGGGCTCGAAGAACATGCCCAGGCCACTGGCCTTATCGCCACCCTCGGGCTGGACAGTGCCTTCCAGAAAACCGGCAATCAAGAAGGGGTGTCCCAGGTGCTCGCCGAGAGGGTCGACCCAATGCACAAACGGCACCGGTACTTCGCCCCACATGGCGTCGAGCATTTGTGATTCGCGCAGACGGTGTGTCTCAACGATGGACTCACTGGGGTCCATGCGCAAAATGAGTTTTTCACTGCTGCGCGTACCGGATGCCTGATTCCAGGTGAGATTAAAGGTGAACTGTTCTTTGGAGGCACCACCGGAGAGTCGGTGCAGATTTTCCATGACAATATCGTCTTGGCCCGTGGCCTTTTTCAAATAGTCAAAAAGGCGGGTTTCCAAATCACTAAAGTCGGTTTTGTGTTCTGCCGTTTTACTGCGGTTGCGCAGTTTTTTGGTCAGCACTTCATCGAGCGTGGTCTCGGTCGGGAATTGCTGGCGGATACTTGCTATCCAGGCATCGCTGGGTTGGGCTCGGTTTTTTAAGGTCGGTGTATAGTATTCGCGCATGGGTTTGGCTCGGGATTTATGGCTTAACAACGATCATTAATGATGTCGATTGATACGGATTTGTCGGTTTGCAAAAAAACTAGGGCTTGTCGATGTTAAGAAAGCCATCTTTATAGAGCAGGTCGGCAATATCAGCCTGTTGCTCGGCCTCGGGGTCAAAACCTAGAGCCTTCACCCAGGAGCGCTCACGCACTTCAATGGCTTTAAAGAAGGGCTTCATTAAAGCTTCAAAAGCGCTGCGCAGTTCGGTCGACATCTGCGGTTGCTGCTGAATAAATTCGCAGAGTAATTCTTTCATCACCTCGTTGCTGGCGCGAATAAACTTATAGGGGCGCAGGTGGGTAGGGTCTCCCACTTGATCTCTGGTGAAATGTTCGGTGATTTTAGCCGTGATGTCTGTAATTGACTCGGGCGCTGAAGAGGTATGGTTGAGTAAGTCGTTAACGTCTGTTAATACGCGCTTGTATTCCTGGTTTTCGAGTAGCTCATAGTGAAAGGCTTTATCTTGGATCAGACCCAGAAAGCCAAGTGAGGCGGCGACAATACCGGCCTGTTCCTGGGCAAAGCGGTCGGTCAAGTTGGGGATGACGACCTCTTCAATGGTTTTTTTCATGCCGGATAAAAACTGTTCTATTTCAGGGCTCATGACTCTGGATTTTCCGTTGATTATTTAGGCTGCTCTGAGGCTTCGTAGTGACAGTAAATTACCCCTGCCTGTATTCAATACAGGCAGGGGTAAAACTGCAGGCTTATTTGAGTTTGTCGTTGACCGTTTCTTTACACAGGTCCTGAACTTCACCCCAGCCGATAACGCCCTGCATGTCCCAGCGACAGAGTGATTGCACCAGGTACATCAGCGGCCAAGCCATCCAGGGATTGGAGGTCATCGGTGTGCCGGTAAACTGGTGAACCTTGCCGCGTACGTCCTCCACTTCTAATTCAAAGAATTGATGCAGGTAGCCGTTGCGGCGAATTTTGCCAGTACCGCGCTTGAGACCGTAAACCTGATCGCCCTCACGCACATAGCCGTGCACGATGGCGGGGTAGGCATCGATGTTCTCGGGATCCACCAAATACAAGCAGTGGATGCTCATATCGTTTTCAAAGTTGGCGTTCATCCAGCAAAAGTTTTTCAGTTGCTTCTCATCGCGCAGGCCCCAGCTGTGATCCATACTGGCGACACAATCAACCTTGTGGGTTTTACCGTTAATGGTGAGTGTGCCGGTGACGCGGCCACTTTGGTCCCAGTGACCGGCATAGGCATTTTCGCTGATCACGTCGTCGGTGTGATTGACGCCAGCCAGCGGATCCATATCGGGATCGTGAATATCGTAGGGCGCCATCAGGCCTTCATATTTAACATCGAGACTCACGCCTTCGCCGCCGTCGTAGCGAATCAGGTAATCCATAACCGGTTTGGTGCACTTGATGGCGAGGCCGTTTTCCAGCTCATAGTCATCGAGGTTACCTTTGGGCATGGGTAGAAACACATGGCAGTCGTCGTAGAGCACCTCGTGGGGGGTGTTAGAGATGCCATCGGTGATGTGTATGCTCGAGAGTACCGAGCCGAGGTTGCCTCGAGTTTGCACGTAAACGCCGACCAGGATGTTTTCTTCAGGGACGTAAAATCCGAAATAATTAGTTTCCGCCCAGCTGTAGTGGTCGGAAGTGGGGGGGTGAAAGTACATGTCATCATCTTTTATCACGGATTTTTCCCTTTAGTTGGTAAGTGTTCGTTCGCTAATTCCAATTCTGTACTGCTCGTTCTATTATCCCTGGTTATCGCTGATATAAATATTAGCCATGCTCTTATCATAAACCGAATGGTCGTGGCGGGGTCAAGGGGCAAGCGGGTTTTTATCGTTTTTACCCGGCGGATAAGGGCTTTTCTTTCGCTTTGCTTAGCCTTGTTGGCAATAAACATACTTGTCATCAAGGACTATATTTGTTGCCCTGTGATTGGGGAAATGAGAGAGTGATGACGGGATTTATTCATTTTTATGACACCAATAAATAAGGGAAAGCAGGCTTTATGACACGTTTTGTGCCCATTGGAAAAACCATGAACCTCCGCCATATGGGCGGTTACGATACAAAAAATACTCGCAAAACAAAGGAAAATTACCTCTACCGCTCCGGTTTTTTACACTTTACCGGCGACCAAGATTTACAGAAATTTGAATCCTTGGGTATTAGTACTATCTACGATTTCCGCAGCCCCATGGAGCGGGTGAAAAATGACCTGCAGGTTGGTGATAAGGTCGAGGTCGTTGAGCTGGGCATGTTGGTGGCCAGTGTGGAAAACCTCTGGGATATGCTGATGAAGGAGGGTTTGAACCCGGAGGGCGCGGAAAAAATCATGGGCGATCGCTACCGCGAACTAACCGAGGAGGAGGTGCCGGGCTACAAAAAAATGTTTGATCACATGATGGAGAGTGAGGGCGGGATTTTGGTGATGTGCTCCTTTGGTAAAGACCGGGCGGGCATCGCCTCGGCACTACTGCTCAGTGCCCTCGGTGTGGTGGAGGAGCAAATTGAGCAAGACTATCTGCTGTCGTCCGAAGCCTATGCCGATAAAGCCCTGGCCATCGGCAAGTTTGAGCAGTTTTTCAACTCAGAGGGCCTCTCCGTCGATGAAAGCATCGTAGTGCCCATTCTCGATGCACGCACTAAATACCTGGCCACGGCCTGGCAGGTCATGCGAGAGAAGTCGGGCACCTTGGACAACTTTATGCGCGAAGAGCTGGGTATTGACCAGGCCGCGAAAGATTACCTGCAACAGCGCTTTACCTTATAGCCGGGCGAAACCTCAGGGCCATAATATAGTCAGTTTAATAAGGACTCCCTGATGAACCCTGGTCGAAGCAGGCTGCGATTCAGCGCACTTAAATTCAAGCTGCAAAGCGAAGGTAAGAGCTAGACATTGAGAAGGTTTGCAACGAAGAAGGCGAGCATTTTGGGTCGTAGAGTGCGAGCTCAGGACTTGATCTGAGGCTCCATAACAGTGGTAAATAATAATGATTACAGCCAGTGACGATAAGCGCCATCAACCCGATACCGACGACCAGCTTTGGGGTGAAAGTTGGTACTTTAATTTTTACGATCCGAAAAATCGGGTCGGTATGTTTACGCGCATGGGGCTCTACCCCAACAAGGGTGTTGCCAATATGGCGGTGTTGGTGGTGGTCGATGGCCGCGAGGTCTACAACCGTGCCTGGCATAATCTGCCCCTGCCGGAGGGTGATATCGATACCGGTATCTCACTGGGTGGTGTGACTTACCGCGCCAATGAAATGCTGAAAAACTATTCCCTAAGCTTTGCCGATGCGCTAACCCCCTTGAGTTTTGAATTGTGCTGGGAAGCCCTAATGCCACCCCATGATTCGATGGCGGGTTTGCAGCTCAATGCGGCGACGAGCTTTCACCTGGAGCAGGCAGGGAAAATAACGGGCACGATGAAATTGCGTGATAGTGAGTGGCAGGTCGATGGCGTTGGCAACCGGGATCACTCCATCGGCGTCAGAAACTGGGCCGCCTTTACCCACCATGAACTGGCTTGGCCGGTCTTTGACGACGGCACGGCACTGGGGATTTTGCGTATTTATTTTGAAGATGGCGGTTCTGCCGACCTCTGCTGGGCCTATGTCGATGGCGCCATTGACACTTTAAGTCTGGAAGAGTTTAGCACTACCCTGAATGATGAGGGCCGGGCCCTCTCCGCCAAAGTATCGGCCGTTGACGGCCGGGGGCGGCGCTACGATATTGACTGTATTCGCCAGGCGATCGTCCATTGGCCCTTTGACGCCTATGTGCTGAATGAGGGTGCCTTCGAATTCCGTCTCGCCGATGGACGTGTCGGATATGGTTTGCTCGAATTGGGTTGCCGTTTGGGTGCCAATTAGGGTAGGGGCTGGAACGATTGCTCTGGCATCGCAAAATGCCTGTTTTATAGGCTTAAATGTAAATAAATAGCCGTAAAGTGGCAAACAAGTCTTGTAAAGTGCGGGGGTCATTGCTACATTGTGCGCCCTTCGAAGGCACGTAGCTCAGTTGGTTAGAGCACCACCTTGACATGGTGGGGGTCGGTGGTTCGAATCCACTCGTGCCTACCAATTCTTTTGGTAGCAACAGCCTTGGCAATAATCCTCCAGGCCTTTTCATGGCTTTGGTGTTTGCCAAGTTGTTATCTGATATATCCCGCAAGTGGCCTTTAGTAGGGGTCACCACTGAACCAAGGAAAGCAAGATGCCGCTTATTACCCTTCCCGATGGTAGTCAACGCAGTTTTGACGCCGCCGTTACGCTTCACGATGTCGCCCTCGATATTGGCCCCGGTTTAGCGAAAGCGGCCCTCGCCGGCAAGGTCAACGGTTTTGTGGTCGATACCTCTTTTTTGATTGAGCACGACTCCGACGTCGCCATCATTACCGAGAGAGATGAAGAGGGCCTCGAGGTTATTCGCCACTCCTGTGCCCACCTATTGGCTCAGGCGGTTAAAACCCTGTATCCCGAAGCTCAGGTCACCATCGGCCCGGTTATTGACGACGGCTTCTATTACGACTTCGCCTACGAGCGGCCCTTTACGCCGGAAGACTTACTGGCTATCGAAAAGAAGATGAAAGAGCTAAGCTCGGCCAGTCTTGAGGTGTCCCGACAAGTTAAGAGCCGTGACGAAGCGGTCGAGTTTTTCCGTGGTCTGGGTGAAGACTACAAAGCGGCAATTATCGAATCCATCCCCAGTGATGAAGACCTCTCGCTCTATAGCCAGGGTGACTTTACCGACCTCTGTCGTGGCCCCCACGTACCGAATACCAGCAAAATTAAAGCCTTTAAGCTGACCAAGGTGGCCGGTGCTTATTGGCGCGGTGATTCCAACAATGAAATGCTGCAGCGCATTTACGGTACGGCCTGGGCCAATAAGAAAGAGCTCAAGGCCTATCTGCACCGCATAGAGGAAGCCGAAAAGCGCGATCATCGAAAAATCGCCAAGAAGCTGGATCTCTTCCATATTCAGGAAGAGGCGCCGGGCATGGTGTTTTGGCACCCCCGAGGCTGGACCGTTTACACCGAAATTGAAGAGTACATGCGTCGCGCACAGCGCGCCGCGGGCTATAGTGAGATTCGCACCCCACAGTTAGTCGACTACTCGCTGTGGGAGCGCTCCGGCCACGCCGATAAGTTTGGTGACGATATGTTTGCCTTGCATATTGATGAGCGCGACTTCGCTGTCAAGCCGATGAACTGCCCCTGTCATATCCAGGTTTACAACCAGGGCTTGAAAAGCTACCGCGACCTACCGTTGCGTCTTGCGGAGTTTGGCTCCTGTCACCGCAACGAGCCCTCGGGCTCCCTGCACGGCATTATGCGGGTGCGTGGCTTTACTCAGGACGACGCTCATATTTTCTGTACCGAAGAGCAAGTGCAGTCTGAAGTGTCTGACTTCATCGATTTTCTGCACAGTATTTATGCCGATTTTGGTTTTAGTGAGGTAATTTATCGCCTCTCGACCCGCCCCGAAAAGCGCGTCGGTGCCGATGAGGTTTGGGACAAGGCCGAGAAGGCCCTGGCCGATGCCCTCGACGCCAAAGATCTACCCTGGGAATTGCTGCCCGGCGAAGGCGCTTTCTACGGGCCGAAGATTGAATTCTCACTGAAAGATTGTATTGGTCGGGTCTGGCAGTTGGGCACCATTCAGGTCGACTTTTCGATGCCGGGTCGTCTCGACGCACAATATGTCGGCGAAGACGGTTCGCGCCAAGTACCGGTGATGCTACACCGTGCAGTGCTCGGTTCCTTCGAGCGTTTTATCGGTATATTGATCGAGCAGTACGAGGGGGCGTTCCCCGCCTGGTTGGCGCCAGAGCAGGCCGTGGTGATGAATATTACCGATAAACAGGCCGATTACGTGCATTTAGTGACGGAAACCTTGAATAACAAGGGCTTTCGCGTAATAAATGACTTGAGAAATGAAAAGATCGGTTTTAAAATCCGCGAGCACAGTATGCAGCGCACCCCTTATTTGCTGGTAGTCGGTGATAAGGAGGTCGAAACACAGACCGTGGCCGTACGCACCCGTGAGGGTAAAGATCTTGGTAGCTTGGCAATTGAAGCCTTTGCCGAGTTACTCAACGAGGATGTACAGCGTCGCGGTCGTCTGGCTTGAATCAATAACGATTGAAGCAAGCCACTGTTAAGTGACAATAACGGAGAAAGATTATTAAGAAAAGTTACGCCAAGAGCTCGAGTAAGCGGTCCAAACTGAATGATGAAATTGACGTACCCGAAGTGCGTTTAGTCGGTTCGGAAGGCGAACAGATCGGTGTGGTCAGTTTGGAGGAAGCCAAGCGTCTGGCGGCTGAGAAGTCTCTCGACCTGGTGGAAATTGCTCCTGATGGCCAGCCTCCCGTGTGCAAGCTGATGGACTACGGTAAGTATGTGTTCGAGGCCAAGAAGCAACAGGCCGCACAGCGTAAAAAGCAGAAGCAAACACAAGTCAAGGAAATGAAGTTTCGCCCCGGTACCGATTCGGGCGACTACGACATCAAGATGCGCAATCTGGTGCGCTTCCTTGAAAATGGCGATAAAGCCAAGATCACGCTACGTTTTCGCGGACGCGAAATGGCCCACCAGGAACTGGGTATGGAGATGCTGAAGCGCATCGAAGCGGATCTGGAAGAATTGGGGAATGTCGAGCAATTTCCGAAAATGGAAGGCCGGCAGTTGACGATGGTCATCGCCCCCAAAAGCAAGAAAAAGTCTTAAGTAAGTCCGAGTGACTCGGCACTTCTTAACTGACCGCAATCAGCCTTTTGGCAGGCTGACCGGCAGTCTTTTTCTTTTATGTAAGCTCTATTTGAGGAGTATCCAATGCCAAAAGCAAAAACGCACAGTGGTGCGGCGAAACGGTTTAAAAAAACCAGTTCAGGCTATAAGCACAAACATGCTAACAAAAGCCATATTCTCACCAAGATGACGACCAAGCGTAAGCGTCAATTGCGAGGCACCAGCACTTTAAGCGCTGCTGACACCCCCACCGTTGACCGTATGCTTCGTACTTAATCAGACAGGAGGATAGAAAATGCCCCGAGTAAAACGAGGTGTAACTGCACACCGCCGTCACAAAAAAGTTCTCAAGCAAGCCAAAGGTTATTATGGTGCTCGCAGCCGTGTTTTTCGCGTTGCGACCCAGGCTATTACCAAGGCCGGTCAGTACGCTTATCGCGACCGTCGCGTTAAGAAACGTACCTTCCGCGCCCTGTGGATTGCTCGTATCAATGCTCAGACTCGCGTAGAGGGTATGCGCTACAGTCAGTTCATTGCCGGCCTTAAAAAGGCGGGAATCACGCTTGATCGTAAAGTGCTGTCAGATTTGGCAATTCACGACAAGCCGGCGTTTGCGCACATTGTTAATCAGGCCAAAGCTGCTTTGGCTTAGATAATTGCGTTCTGGCATTGCCAGAAACAATTTTCGATCGTAAAAAGGGAAAGGGCCGTGGCCCTTTCCCTTTTTACTTGGTGCAATGGCAGCAGCTTTATTCGTACCAAGTGTTGAATCCAAGCCCCAACTCACCTTAGCCCCAATTTATAAAATATAGCTGAGTGATGTTAGGCACTCAGTTGAAGGACACGTCATGGACAATCTCCACACCCTGGCCGACGCGGCAGAACTCTCTATTCAAGCGGCCGAGACAGTTGCAGAGCTGGATCAGCTTCGCGTCGAGTACTTGGGTAAAAAGGGCAAAATTACCGGCATGCTGAAAACCCTTGGCAAACTCTCGGCTGAAGAGCGGCCGAAAGCGGGGGCGGTAATTAACGAAGTCAAAGTTGCTCTGCAAACGAGTATTAATGCTCGTCGACAAACACTGGAAGCTTCGCTGTTACAGGCCCTGCTCGACAGTGAGCGCATTGATGTGACGCTGCCGGGTCGCAAGAGCGACGTGGGCAGCCTGCACCCGGTGACCCAAACCATGGCGCGTATCGAGGACTTCTTTACCTCGGTCGGCTATCAGGTGGAGGAGGGGCCGGAGATTGAAGACGACTACCACAACTTCGAAGCCTTGAATATTCCCGCCCATCACCCCGCACGGGCGATGCACGACACTTTTTATATCGACCCTACGACGGTGCTGCGCACTCACACCTCGCCGGTGCAGGTGCGCACCATGGAGCGCCAGAAGCCGCCGATTCGCATTATTTGCCCGGGGCGAGTCTATCGCTGTGATTCCGACTTAACGCACACGCCGATGTTTCACCAGGTCGAAGGTTTGGTGGTTGATAAAAATGTTAGCTTTGCCGACCTCAAGGGCACTGTCGACCAGTTCTTAAAGGCCTTTTTTGAGGCCGACCTAGCGGTGCGTTTCCGGCCCTCTTATTTCCCCTTTACCGAACCCTCCGCCGAAGTGGATATTCAGTGCACCAACTGCAAGGGCAAGGGTTGTCGCGTCTGTAAGCAGACTGGCTGGTTGGAAATTATGGGTTGCGGCATGGTGCACCCGAATGTTTTCACCCACAGCGGTATTGACCCCGATCAGTACACAGGTTTTGCCTTTGGTATGGGTGTCGAGCGTCTAGCGATGCTGCGCTATGGGGTGAACGATTTGCGTCTCTTCTTTGAGAATGACCTGAGATTCTTAAAACAGTTTTAATATCAAATAGATAAATAACATTCTTTAAGCAAATTCGAGAATATATTGCGATGAAATTCAGTGAATCCTGGCTGCGCGAGCTGGCTAACCCCGACCTATCATGCGATGCGCTTATCGCCCAGTTGACCATGGGGGGTCTTGAAGTGGACGGCGTCGAAGCAGCTGCTAACTTTAGCGGTGTTGTGGTCGCTCGTATCGAATCTGTTGCCGCCCATCCCAAGGCCGACAAACTGCAAGTCTGTCAGGTCAATTGCGGCACCGACAGTACTGTGCAGGTGGTCTGCGGTGCGGCCAATGCCCGCGAGGGTTTGGTTACCGCTTTTGCCCAGGTTGGCGCGACCCTGCCTGGCGACATGAATATTGGCCAGGCGAAACTGCGCGGTGTCGATTCTTTTGGCATGCTCTGTGGTGGTGACGAGCTGGGTCTGAATGAAGACGCTAGCGGTATTATGGTGCTGCCCGATGACGCGCCACTGGGCCAGACGCTGAATGAATTTTATGGCCTCGATGATCGAATCATCGAAGTTGACCTGACGCCCAATCGTGGTGACTGCCTGAGTATTCAAGGCCTGGCGAGAGAGGTGGGGGTACTGAATACCATCACACCTAGCTTTGTACAGGCTACGGCGGTAGCGCCGAGTAGTGAGCAAAGCCTGTCTATTGGCATTTCGGCGACTAGCGCTTGCAGCCACTACGCGGGCCGGGTGATTAGCGCCGTTGATATGAGTCGCCCCTCGCCACAATGGATGCAGGAGAAACTGCGCCGCAGTGGCATTCGCTCCATCGACCCGGTGGTTGACGTTGGCAACTACGTGATGCTCGAACTGGGCCAGCCGATGCACGCTTTTGACCTCGATACGCTGTCGGGTGCTATCGATATACGCTTTGCCGAAGAGGGTGAAAAGCTGGTGTTGCTCGACGGGGCCGAGGTTGCGCTTAAAACAGAGACTCTATTGATAGCCGATGAGAATGGGCCGCTGGCGATTGCCGGTATTATGGGAGGCCAGAGCAGTGGTGTTAGCGCGACAACACAGTCCATCTTTTTAGAAAGTGCACACTTCGCACCTCTGGCATTGGCGGGTAAGGCGCGTGAATACGGTTTGCACACCGATGCCTCCCATCGCTTTGAGCGCGGTGTCGACACCCAGCTGCCCTTGTTCGCACTCGAGCGCGCCACAGCGCTGTTACTCGACATCGTTGGTGGGCAGGCTGGCCCTGTGACCTCTGCCGGCAATGCGCCCACGGTGGGCTCTGAGCACACAATCACCTTGCGTAAGAGTCGTTTGAAGCAGCAGTTAACCCTTGAACTGGACGATGAGCTTGTCGCCGATATGCTGACCCGCTTGGGTCTTGGTGTTAGCCAGCCCTGCGCCGATGAGTGGTTATGCCGTGTGCCGAGCTGGCGTTTTGACTTGGCCATCGAAGCCGACTTGATCGAAGAGGTTGCCCGCATCTACGGCTATAACAACCTGCCCGTTGCCACCATCACCATGCCGCTTGAAATCCAGCCCACGGCGGAGGCAACATCCAGCCTCGCCGAGATACGCCAGCTGCTGGTGAGCCGAGATTACCAGGAGGCGATAACGTACAGCTTTGTCGACCCAGCCATACAGAGCCAGGTCAACCCGGGTGCCGCTAGTATCGATGTTGCCAACCCCATTAGCGCCGATATGGCGGTGATGCGCACTAGCTTGCTGACGGGTTTGCTCAATACCGTTAAATACAATTTAAACCGCCAGCAGTCGCGGGTCAGAGTTTTCGAAAGCGGCCTCAGCTTCGTTACCGAAAACGCTCAGTTGAGCCAGCAAAAAATGCTCGCCGGCGCGATTACCGGTACTCGCACCCAGGAAGGCTGGGCTGAGCCTAGCAGCGAGGTCGACTTTTACGACATCAAGGGCGATGTGGAGGCAGTGCTGGCCCATTGCGGCACTGCTAGCGAGGTGACATTGAGCAGTGCCGAGCACCCGGCACTTCACCCCGGGCAAACGCTGGCCTTGCTTAACGCCAAGGGTGAGACCTTTGGCCATATTGGCAAAGTCCATCCCAGCCTACAGCAGTCTTTGGGCCTCGCTCAGCCGGTGTATGTCTTTGAATTGGTACTGGCCGACATCGTACAGGGGCAGATAACCGCCTTTGATGCCATCAGTAAATATCCCGCTGTGCGTCGCGACATATCACTCTCTCTGCATCGTGATGTGGTGATTGGCAAACTCATCGAAACGGCTCGCGCCAGTGCGGGAGAGTACCTCATTGACTTAAAGGTTTTTGATGTCTATGAAGGCAAACATATTGAAACTAATAGGAAAAGTGTAGCCATCGGCTTGACCTTTCAGGATAAATCGCGCACCCTGAATGACGAAGATGTCAATACCGCAATGGACGCAGTTATCAAGGCACTGGAAAGCGAACACGCTGCAAATTTAAGAGGGTAATAATGTCTGCATTAACCAAGGCCGATATTGCTGAGATGCTCTACGAAGAGCTCGGCCTTAATAAGAGAGAGTCGAAGGAAATTGTCGAGTGCTTTTTCGAAGAGATCCGACTATCTTTAGCGGACAACGAACAAGTGAAAATTTCTGGTTTTGGCAATTTCGACCTGCGCGATAAAAGTGTGCGGCCCGGAAGAAACCCAAAAACGGGGGAAGACATTCCCATTGAAGCGCGCCGCGTGGTGACCTTCAAACCGGGACAAAAATTAAAGGTGAGGGTAGAGAACTATGCTGGAAGCGAGTAACAACCGCGAGTTGCCGCCGATCCCCAGCAAACGCTATTTTACCATCGGTGAAGTCAGTGAGCTGTGTGAGGTTAAGCCCCACGTACTGCGCTACTGGGAGCAAGAATTTCCCAGCCTCAGCCCCCTGAAGCGACGCGGCAATCGCCGCTACTACCAACGCCAGGACGTATTGTTAATTCGCCAGATTCGCTCTCTGCTCTACGACCAGGGCTTTACCATAGGTGGGGCCCGCCAGCGCCTAGGTGGCGAGTCGGTAAAAGAAGAGGCTACACAAATCCGCCAGATCATCAATCAAACCGTCAGTGAGCTAGAAGACATACTGCTTATGCTCAAGGCCTAATGCTTGGTTTAACCGGTAAATAGCGTGTAAAACGCACTTTTTACTTGCTTTCAAAAAGCCATCCGGTAAGATGCACGCCTTGCCTCCCAAGGGCAAATATCGGAGCGTAGCGCAGCTTGGTAGCGCACCACACTGGGGGTGTGGTGGTCGTCGGTTCAAATCCGGCCGCTCCGACCAAATTTTTAAAATTAGTAACTTGAAAGCCCGCTTAATCGCGGGTTTTTTTGTGCTTGTAATATTAAGTCCATGCTGGAGCAGTAAGTTGATGGCTTTCATCAATCCTTGGTTAGACTCCTTCGGCTCCACGGATTCTGCAAAAAGCCGGGTGACTAGTTGGTATGGTTATTACCATGGTCGCAGACGTGTGGTTTGGCAAGACTGATATAGGATAGATGAGTTTCTGTTGCCGCTAAGGCGATACTTGGGTCGTGCTGCGAAGTGGCGTTGAGCCATTCGAAGCCTATACAGGAGGTGGTGGTTGCCCTCTTTTTAATCTGAGCTCTAATCCGTCTAATTTTCTGTCATGGCTGATAGAATCATTTCTTTTGTTTTGATAATAAAAGGCTGTGGTAAGCGAGCCCCTTATACGTCGGTTACATAGTGAGTTTATGGGTTCTTACTGATTAGCTAAACGCCTCTTCACACGTCCAGAGAATGCTGTTCTGGTTGAATGAACCGGACACTTTAATAAGAGACAATACCTGTCAATTATTAAAGTGTCATCATGGGACAGAAACGCAGTTACAAGCGCTACCCCAAAGAGTTTAAAGAAGAGGCTGTAGCCTTGATTCGTGATCAAGGTTATTCCGTGCCTGAGGCCGCCAAAGCACTCGGTGTGGCGAGTAACTTATTGTATCGCTGGAAAGATCAGCAGGAGGCGCTGTCGGTCGGCAGTGGGCTTGCTGAGGAGGAGAGAACGGAGCTTCAGCGCCTGCGTAAAGAGAACAAAACGCTACGCATGGAGAAAGAAATATTACAGGGTGCCCTCGGGTGAAAAAGGCCAGTGCCTTCTTTGCGAAAGAAATGAAGTCGACCGCAGGGATGCAGGAGGTAGAGTAACGCAGGAGCAGTTACTGAGAAGTATCACTTTGTCAAAACACACGCTCAAAGCTACCCCGTGCGATTGCTTTGTCGAGTGATGAAGGTCGGCAAGTCGGCCTTCTATGCATGGAAGGCTCGCCCAACCCCGCTCATAACGGC
>MAAC01009996.1_pt1 | contig 36388 bp, 31 predicted proteins | sample 1115981 | NCBI WGS metagenome assembly MAAC01 (sample SAMN04961126, study PRJNA320927) | seawater metagenome | isolation source: sample BD02T64 sea water enriched with oil for 64 days | place: USA:Gulf of Mexico | collected 2013-07-27 | reverse complement strand
TCAATTACTGATGGTCAAATATTCCTAGAGTCTGATTTATTCAACTCAGGTATTCGTCCTGCGGTAAATGCTGGTTTATCAGTATCTCGTGTTGGTGGTGCAGCGCAAACGAAAATCATCAAGAAACTTGGTGGTGGTATCCGTTTAGCACTTGCTCAATATCGTGAATTAGCAGCATTTGCTCAATTTGCCTCAGATTTAGATGACGCGACACGTGCTCAATTAGAGCATGGACAACGTGTAACTGAATTAATGAAGCAAAGACAATACAGCCCACTATCAGTAGCTGAAACTGCCGTATCTTTATTTGCTGCGGAAAAAGGTTTCTTAAACGACGTTGCCATTAATAAAATTAATGATTTTGAAGACGCGTTACAAGCTTACATGAATAGTGATCAAGCTGAGCTTATGGCTACTATTAACGAAACTGGTAACTACGATAAAGACATTGAAGCAGGTTTGACGAAAGCACTTGAAACATTCAAGTCTACGCAAAGCTGGTAAGACGTTTTTAATTAAGTAATCTTTTCGGAGAGAAAGTCATGGCCGTTGGTAAAGAAATAAAAACCAAGATTGCGAGTGTTAAAAACACTCAAAAGATCACAAACGCTATGGAAATGGTTGCCGCGTCTAAAATGCGCAAAGCGCAAGAGGGCATGGCAGCCTCTCGTCCATACGCGACAAATATACGTAACGTGATCGGTCATATCGCGCTTGGTAACTTAGAATATCGTCATCCTTATATGGAAGAACGAGAAGTTAAGCGCGTTGGCTATATTGTTGTATCAACAGACCGTGGTTTGTGTGGTGGTTTAAATATGAATTTATTTAAACAAGTGCTCGCTGAAGCTGCTAAATGGCAGAGTCAAGAAACTGAAGTTGAATTTGCGGTAGTGGGCTCTAAAGCTACGTCGTTTTTCAACAACATGGGCGCTAAAGTAATTGCACAAATATCTGGCTTAGGCGATAGCCCATCACTTACCGATTTAGTGGGTAGTGTACAGGTTATGCTTAAAGCTTATGATGACGGTGAAATTGATAAGCTGTTCATTGTATATAACAAATTTGTTAATACTATGACACAAGAACCAACAATTGATCAGTTATTACCTTTACCTAAATCAGACGATGAAGAAATTAAACATCGCTGGGATTACATTTACGAACCTGATGCTAACGTATTGTTAGATCAATTATTGGTTCGTTATGTTGAATCGCAAGTATATCAAGGTGTGGTTGAAAACCTAGCCTGTGAACAAGCTGCCCGTATGGTAGCCATGAAAGCCGCAACAGATAATGCTGGTGACTTGATTGATGATTTACAACTGATATACAACAAGGCGCGTCAAGCATCGATTACCCAAGAATTGGGCGAAATCGTTGCTGGTGCAGCTGCGGTAGGTTAAAGAATAATTGAGACGAACGTTTTCGTAATTTAACGACAAGCTAACCATGCAAAATGCAGGTTAGCTTAAATTAAGAGGAATAAACATGAGTACAGGTAAAGTCGTCCAAATCATTGGCGCAGTTGTGGATGTTGAATTTCCACAAGATGCCGTACCTCAGGTATATCACGCAGTAAAAGTAACCGAAGGTAACCTAGCAGGGTTAGTACTTGAGGTACAACAGCAGCTTGGTGGCGGTGTTGTACGTACTATCGCTATGGGTAGCTCTGACGGTTTATGTCGTGGTCTGACTGTAGAAAATACAGGTGATGGTATCCAAGTACCCGTTGGTGTTGAGACTTTAGGTCGCATCATGAACGTACTAGGTGAGCCAATCGATGAAGCAGGTCCAATCGGCGAGAAAGATCGTTGGGCAATTCACCGTGAAGCACCAGCTTACGCAGAACAAGCCATGTCTAACGAATTGTTAGAAACTGGTATCAAAGTAATCGATTTAGTTTGTCCATTCGCTAAGGGTGGTAAAGTAGGTTTATTCGGTGGTGCTGGTGTTGGTAAAACAGTAAACATGATGGAACTTATCCGTAACATCGCCATCGAGCATAGCGGCTACTCAGTATTCGCTGGTGTTGGTGAGCGTACACGTGAAGGTAACGATTTCTATCACGAAATGAACGACTCTAACGTACTTGATAAAGTATCATTAGTTTACGGTCAGATGAACGAGCCTCCAGGAAACCGTTTACGTGTTGCCATGACAGGTTTGACTATGGCAGAAAAATTCCGTGACGAAGGTCGTGACGTATTATTCTTCGTAGATAACATCTATCGTTATACTCTTGCGGGTACTGAAGTATCAGCACTACTTGGTCGTATGCCATCAGCGGTTGGTTACCAACCAACACTTGCTGAAGAAATGGGTGTATTACAAGAGCGTATTACTTCAACGAATAAAGGCTCAATCACTTCAATCCAAGCGGTATACGTACCTGCAGATGATTTGACCGATCCAAGCCCTGCAACTACCTTTGCTCATTTAGATGCAACCGTAGTACTTTCACGTTCTATTGCTGAGCTAGGTATTTACCCAGCGATTGACCCATTAGATTCAACTTCTCGTCAGTTAGACCCATTAGTGGTTGGTACTGAGCATTATGAAGTGGCTCGTGGCGTGCAATCAGTATTACAACGTTATAAAGAACTTAAAGATATCATCGCCATCTTAGGTATGGATGAGTTATCTGAAGAAGATAAGCAAACTGTTACGCGCGCGCGTAAGATTCAACGTTACTTATCTCAGCCGTTCTTTGTTGCTGAAGTATTTACTGGTTCTCCAGGTAAGTATGTATCATTAAAAGACACCATCTCAGGATTCAAAGGAATTTTGGCTGGTGAATATGATGATATGCCTGAGCAAGCGTTCTACATGGTTGGTTCTATTGAAGAAGCCATAGAGAAAGCTAACAAGATGTAATCATCTAGTAAGTATCTAAGCATTTGTTTAGATACTTACGCTATTAGAGGTCGAGTCAAATGGCATTATTAACTGTAAATCTGGATGTAGTAAGTGCACACGAAAGTTTATTTTCGGGTAGCATCAAATCATTACAGATCACAGGTAGTGAAGGTGAATTAGGCATTATGCCTGGTCACGCACCTTTACTGACCTCACTAAAACCTGGTATGGCACTTATTACTAAAAAAGATGGTAGCGAAGAAGTTATCTACCTTTCTGGTGGTATGTTAGAAGTTCAACCAAACAATGTAACCGTGTTAGCCGATGTGGCAACACGTGCAGATGATTTGAATGAACAAGCCGCTTTAGAAGCAAAACAACGTGCAGAAGAAAACATGAATGCCCATGGCACTGATGTTGATTACGCCGCTGTTGCCGCTGAATTAGCCCGTGCAGTAGCGCAATTACGCGTTATTCAAGCGACTAAAAAGAAAAACTAACCCATACCTTTAAGGTATTGGTAAAGGTTTAGTGAATAAAATAATAAACGCCCTGTTACTGTGAAGTAACAGGGCGTTTTTTTGTTTGGTAGTTTTACATCATAATAGAGACAAGTTATTTCAACAGGCATGTCAAGTCGTTTTATTACAAAACCTATTGACGATCGGTTTTAAGTTTTGTACATTAAACCTATTGGTGCTCGGTTTTGGTTTTAAGGTATATTTATGCAACTTGGTGAATTAGAAAAATTGGTGTTGCAATATTTATGGCAACATAAATCCGCAGATGTAAAAGAAGTCTATAAACATTTTGAAAAGATTAGGGGTGGTAGTTTAAATACTTACCAAAGCACTCTAGATCGACTCTATAAAAAAGAATTATTATCTCGTCATAAAGTAATTAATGCCTATCAATATCAACCAAGAGTTGCAAGGTATGAGTTGATTGGCCAGCTTATCAGGTCGGTTACCAGTGATTTTGTTACTGACGATAATAGTTTAGTGGCGGCATTTTCTTCAATGTCACAAGATTTTAATGAAGAACAACTCAACAAATTAGAATCTTTAATTGAAGCCCAACGTATAAAGTTGGCGAAAGGTAAATAATAGATGATTGAAGGTCAATTAGCGGTTTGGCTAAACATAATAACAATTATGGTACTCGCATTTGTTATTGCTAATTTTACGGTATCAATCATTGTGTCTTTGCTCGCACAAAGGTTTATAAGCTTGCAGGTGAAGTCTAGAAAGATTGTATTGTGGTTGCTGGTAACGTTACCTTGGCTGACAAGTATATGTGTTGCCTTGGTATTCCTTAATGGCTATACATACTCCTCTGTATTTGAATCAGAAACAGAATATGCCCATTGGCACCACATGAGCGTATTTAGCTGGCTAAGCTGGCATGGAGCAACCATAGTTATAGCTTTAGTTTTTAGTGGGTATATTTTAGGAAAAAAACTCCTTCAATTAAGGCTTCACCGCAGGGATTTAGCGCAGCTGACTAGCTTTTCAAAACCTTTAACTAGTGGTGTTTTTGAAATTGAACTACCACAGTCAAGTGCTTTTACCGCAGGCTTTATTGACAAGAAATGTTTTATTACCTCTGGCATGTTAAAGCAAATGACAGATGACGAAATAGCGGTAATTCTTGGGCACGAAAGAGCGCATGCCAAGATGAATGATCCATTAAAGAAGTGGTTATTTGGTATTTTTACTGCTTTTTTTATCCCTTCATTATCGGCTCATCTCAAGCTTCATATAACACTGGCCATGGAACAAGCTGCCGATAATGCTGTGGTGAATGCTGATATAACATCTATATTTGTTGCAAGTACGTTGGTGAAGGCCGCTCGCTTAAATGCACAATATTCACCGATAAAGAATAATGAGCTGGTCGTTAATTTTGGCGCTGATGTATTAGAGCAGCGGGTTTATTTTTTATTAGGGCAATTAAACTTAAAACCAATCAACAAAATGGTGACAGCGGTTTTGGTTATTTTTATTTTAGCGGTGTGCTTCTCTTCTATTGATGGAGTGCATCATTTAATAGAAACCGTGTTAAGCCATTGACAATAAGCATTAATACTTAGCTTTTTTTATTTTTAAAACCGATAGTTAGTCGGTTTTAAGCTGGTTATCTGCTTTTTGAATTCTTTATATATCAATATATTAAATAAAGGGGGAGGCACAATGCTGACTCGAAAAAACATCAAGATAAAACCGATTGTTAATAGGTTTTTGATAGTGAAAAAGCTGATTATTGCAGGGGTATCTGTAGTGTCGTTAGGGGCTTTGGCCACACAGCCTTTTACTCAACAAGAGGTAACGTTAGCTGACGCCATTAGTTATACATTGCAGCAACATCCCGAGTTAAAATCTTTTACTTATATGCGGGAGACTTCTATAGGATTAATTGAGCAAGCAAGTATTGCCAGCCCAATGATTATAAATGCGGGTGTTGAAGATGTCTTAGGTACTGGAAGCTATTCAGGTGTTTCAAGCATGCAAACCACGCTGAGTATTTCGTGGTTATTAGAAGCTGACCTAATTGAATCTAGGGTAAATGCAGCCAACCAAAAAGCAACTGCATCAAGGTTTGAAAAGGAAGTTAAAGCATTAGATATTGCCGCTGAAACGGCAAAAATATTTATCACGCTTTTATCGCAAAAAGAACAATTAGTACTGGCAAAGCTTGCTAGAAATCACGCTAAAGGACTACTTAGTGACATAAAAAACCGTGTCAAAGTTGGTAAAGTAAATATTATTGACCAGCTAAGAGCAAAAGCAGATCTTTCTAAGAAGGAGTTAACCGTTGAAGATTTACATCATGAAATTGCAGCGAGTAAAGCGCAATTAGCGGCGCAGTGGCAAGGAAATAGCGATTTTAACATTAATGGCACCTTGTTAGGTATTCCAAGTATTGCTCAAATTGACGTGGCAGTGGAAAAACTAAAATCTAACCCAAGGTTAAAAGTTTTTGCATCACAACAGCGCGTTGCCGAATCTGAAATTGAGCTGGCTAAAGTCAATCAGAAGCCAGCTTGGTCGATAAATACCGGCATTAAACGAAATGAGGCAGTGGACGATTTCGCCTTTACTGCTGGCATATCCATTCCTCTGGGGGGCGACAATAGAAATCGTGGTCAAATTATCGCCTTACAAGCGAAAAAAAATCAAAGTATTGCGGAGTCAGACGCTTGGTTTAAACGTATTTCTACGCAACTATTATTACTCACTCATAAACTCAAACATAACCGCCATGTCATAACAGGCCTTTCTACCGAGACAATACCAGCATTAGAGCAAGCGAGTAGTAAAGCTGTTGTAGCCTATAACCTTGGCAGTTACCGATACACTGACTTATATGCGATTCAGCAAGAGTTGATTGCAACGCAAATAGAGCTTATTCAAGCCTATACCAATATCCAGTTATTTAATATTGAACTAGAGCGGTTAACTGGCTCATCAATTGCTATTTAAGAGAGAAAATCATGAAACTTAATCCCATCGTTGCTGCCTTTGTTTTTGCGCAAATATCGCTAGCAAGTGCCTCTTATAGCCCACTTGTGCATGCTCAAGCTAAGCTCGAGACAGTTAAAGAAGACGTTGAAAAAGGTCTCAATAATGGCCGAATGTTGCGAGATGAAGATTTTGCTATTGAACTTGTTATTTTTGAAGACGGAGTGAAACCAGAGTTTAGAGTATTTGCCACGCAAGGACATACAAAACTGGCAGCAAAAGATCTTGACGTGAATATACAACTCACCCGTCTTGGCGGTGTTGTTGATGATATTAACTTCTTTGTCGAAAATAACTACCTACGTGGTGATATGGAGGTTTATGAGCCACATTCTTTTCAAGTCACCTTAACGGCTAAATATGACAATAATAGCCATCAATGGTCGTACGATAATTTTGAGGGTCGTACCGCCATCAAAGGTGACATTGCCAATGCCATGAAGATAAAAACTGAATCGGTAAATAGTCAGGTTTTTAACGAAACCTTAAAAGTGTTCGGAAAATTGACTGCTGCACCCAGTGCCATTCGTCATGTCAGTGCCAGATTCCCGGGAGAAATTAAGACGCTTCATGCTGTTTTTGGTCAACGAGTGAAAAAAGGCCAGCTTTTGATGACCATTGAAAGTAACGAGAGTCTGCAAACCTATAAAGTGCACGCGCCTATGGCAGGAGTGATCACTAATCAAAATACCGGAGCAGGAGAGCAAACGGGCAATAACAGGCTTTTAACGATAACAGATACCCGTAAGTTAGTTGCTGAATTGGCAGTATTTCCGCGGGATCAAACAAAGGTAAAGCTAGGATTAGTGGTCAACATTTCAATACCCAGTAATGAAAAAATAATTAAAACACAACTATTTGATGCGCTATATGAAGTGAACCGTGAACAGGCAAAGTTATATCGCGCTGAAGTTGATAATTCAGATGGTACGTTTCGAGTGGGGCAGTTTGTCTCGGGTGAAATTATTATTGATAGCTATAAAGTACCTTTAGCGGTTAAAGCCGATGCTTTGCAATCTTTTCGAGATTTTACCGTGGTATACGCCAAAGTTGATGAACAGTATGAGGTTAGAATGTTGGATTTAGGTAGGAAGGTCGGGCCTTGGGTCGAAGTTTTGGGTGGAATATCTTCTGGGATTGAGTACGTAGCGAAAAATAGTTATCTCATCAAAGCCGATATCGAAAAGTCTGGTGCATCCCACGATCACTAAGGAAGTAGTATGTTGGAATCAATGTTAAAATTTTCTATTGAGCGCAGTAAACTGATACTGGTTTTTGTCTTAGTCATTGCCGCGCTTGGTTTGTGGAACTTTACTAAGTTACCTATAGATGCAGTACCTGATATCACTAATGTACAAGTGATCATTAATACCGAAGCCGCTGGCTATACCCCATTTGAAGTTGAGCAGAGAGTCACTTACCCACTTGAAACCGCATTAGCTGGCGTTCCTGGTTTGGTCAGTACGCGTTCTGTATCACGCTATGGATTGTCGCAAGTCGTTGCTATTTTTAGCGATGATACCGATATTTATTTTGCCAGACAGCTTATTGGTGAAAAACTTAATGCCGCGGTTGCAGAGCTCCCTCCTAGCCTATCACCAGTACTTGGACCTATTTCAACGGGGCTGGGTGAAATATTCATGTTTACTGTTGATGCTGAACCCGGGGCAAAAAATGAAGATGGCAGCGAAATAACCTCGACAGACTTACGAACCATTCATGATTGGATAATAAGGCCACAACTAATACAGGTTGAAGGTGTTGTAGAAGTTAATCCCATTGGTGGTTACAAAAGAGAAATCCTCATTGCACTTGCGCCTCAAAAGCTATTAGCACACGGCTTAAACCAGCAAGATGTGATTAGGGCTATTGGCACACATAATCAAAACCGTGGTGCAGGCTTTATTGAAAAAAATGGCGCCCAATGGCTAGTGCGCATACCTGGCCAAGCTAAGGATATTAAAAGCTTAGGCAATATCCCCATAGCGACTCAAACGGGTCAATTTTTAACAGTAAAAGATATTGCCGAAGTTAAAGAAGGTAAAGAGCTACGCACAGGGGCTGCAACCCAAGATGGTCATGAAATTGTGCTTAGCACTGTCTTTATGTTGATAGGTGAGAACAGCCAAAAAGTTGCTAAGGCTGTTGGTGAAAAACTGGCTGATATTAATAAAAATTTACCCGCTGGCGTGATTGCTAATGCGGTATATGACCGCACTAAGTTAGTGAATAAGACATTAGATACCGTAAAGATGAATTTGCTTGAAGGGGCTATTTTAGTTATCGTTGTTTTATTTCTTTTATTGGGTAACTTTAGAGCGGCGTTACTCACTGCGGCAGTGATTCCCTTTGCCATGCTAATGACGATAACAGGCATGGTACAAACAAAAACAAGTGCCAATTTAATGAGTTTAGGTGCTCTTGATTTTGGTTTATTGGTCGATGGTGCCATTATCATTGTAGAAAACTGCATGCGCAGGTTAAGTCAGGCTGCTAATGGCAAGGTGCTGCCAGTCAATGAACGGCTAGCGTTAGTCTTTGATGCCACGCGTGAGGTTATTCGTCCAGCCCTATTCGGCGTATTTATCATTACTGTGGTTTACCTGCCAATTTTTGCTTTGTCTGGTGTTGAAGGGAAAATGTTTCACCCTATGGCTATCACAGTGGTTATCGCTTTGGTGAGTTCGATGCTTTTATCAATAACCTTTGTCCCTGCTGCCATTGCGTTAATGTTTAAAGCACCCGTAGTAGAGAAAGAGAACATTGTTATCAAGACCAGTGTGTTTTTGTATAAGCCTGTATTATCCTTTGTGCTAAAAGCGCGTTGGTTAGTTGTGGTAACAGCATTTGCTTTTGTGGTGATCGCGGCTGTTATGGGCAGTAAATTAGGCAGTGAATTTGTACCTAACCTAGACGAAGGTGATATTGCTATGCACGCCCTTAGAATACCGGGTACATCGCTTTCTCAATCGGTAGCAATGCAAAAGATTTTGGAAGAAAAAATTAGAGAAATGCCTGAAGTTGAGTTGGTCTTTGCCAAAATAGGTACCCCCGATGTCGCAACCGACCCCATGCCACCAAGTGTTGCTGATAATTTTATTATGCTTAAACCTCGCTCGCAATGGCCAGATCCCGATAAGAGTAAAAATCAGTTGCTTAAAGAACTTGAGGAGGTTGTCACACCAATTCCGGGTAATCGTTATGAATTTTTGCAACCTATTCAAATGCGATTTAATGAATTGCTTGCTGGGGTTCGCTCTGAATTGGCAATAAAAGTGTTTGGTGATGATTTTGAAACACTGGCGAGTTTAGGTCAATCAATAGAGTCAGCAATTGAAGGGGTAAAAGGTATTAGGGATATTCAGGTTGAACAAACCAAAGGCCTTCCTATTCTTACCATTGTGCCAAAAGATGAAAGCTTAGCCCTGTATTCTATTTCCAAAGCTGATTTACAGCAGCAAGTTTCAGTTGCGATAGGCGGAGAAACGGTTGGCAAATTTTATCAAGGCGATAAACGCTTCGATATCATCGTTCGTTTGCCCGAAATTCAACGTAATAATGTTGATAACTATGGTCAATTTCCAATTACTTTACCAAGAGGAGGTTATGTTCCTTTACAAGAACTGGCATCAATAGAAATGGTTAATGGTGCCAATCAGGTTAATCGAGAAAATGGCAAACGTCGTGTTGTTGTTACAGCAAACGTTCGTGGCCGTGATCTAGGTAGTTTTGTTGGTGATATCAAAAAAGCCATCGATGCAAATGTTGAAATGCCATCGGGGTATTGGGTTGAATATGGTGGTACTTACCAAAAACTACAATCTGCTAGCCAGCGACTCAGTGTTGTTGTGCCAGTAACTTTGGTGTTAATTATTGGCTTGTTGTTACTTGCCTTAGGCTCATTCAAAGATTCAATGATTATTTTTACCGGTGTGCCACTGGCATTAACTGGCGGCATATTTGCTCTAATACTCAGAGATATTCCATTTTCAATTTCAGCAGCAGTAGGATTTATTGCGCTGTCGGGTATTGCTATTTTAAATGGCTTAGTTATGGTTTCCTTTATTCGAGAACTCATTAAAGAAAATTTAGGCTTGGAAGAAGCAATCATTAAAGGCGCATTAACACGGTTGCGACCAGTACTTACCACAGCGCTAGTGGCTTCACTTGGCTTTATTCCTATGGCTTTAAATACCGGCATAGGCTCAGAAGTTCAACGGCCTTTAGCAACCGTTGTTATCGGAGGGGTTATTTCCTCCACCATTTTAACGCTATTTGTTCTGCCTGCTTTATATCGATTGTTGCATGCAAAAAATATTAATGATTTAGCAGAAATGGGCACTGATTTAATTGAAACTAAAGGGTAAATTAATGCGAGTAAAATGTAGACTAACGTCTTTGCTATATCCTCTGCTTATCCTTTGTGCGATGGTTTCTGTAGAAGCTTTCGCTCATGGGGTAGATGAGAGTACACGCCGTTTTTTGCAAAATAATACCGGTATTCAAATTTTGCCGTTTATGTATATTGGCGCAAAGCACATGGTCACCGGTTATGACCACTTACTTTTTTTAGTGGGTGTTTTGTTTTTCTTACACCGAAGTAGGGAGGTGTTGCTTTACGTCAGCATGTTTACTATTGGTCATAGTTTAACACTGATGACAGGTGTACTTGCCAATATTCAAGTCAATGCTTACTTAATTGACGCCATCATAGGTTTGTCGGTTATCTATAAAGGTTTTGATAACCTTGGCGGTTTTAAGCATGTTTTTGGTAAGCAACCTAACCCTAAAAAAGCCGTGCTTATTTTTGGTTTATTTCATGGTTTTGGCTTGGCAACCAAAATACAGGAGTTTGAACTGCCAAGTGAAGGCTTAGCGGCTAATTTATTAGCCTTCAATATTGGTGTTGAACTAGGCCAATTTCTTGCTTTGATGTTTATTTTGCTAGCGATTAACTATTGGCGTCAGTTTTCAAGTTTTAATAAATTCGCTAAAACCACTAATACCGCCTTAATGAGCGCAGGTTTTATGCTTGTTGGCATGCAATTAACCGGATACTTTATTCAATAACCCGAATCAACGTTAACTAATACCATTTGGATTAATTAAGGGTACAGAATTCAATGAGAGTAAATTTTCAAGAACAAGGCGCTTGATTGAGCAATAGCTGGCTATTGGGATTGAAAGCAACGACGTTATTGGATATTTAGGCCATTTGAAAATGATCACTTAGTTAGTGCAATTGGTATAATATTATGAGAACACCATTTATGGAATCAAATCAAAAGGGTCGCTCGTTACTGAAAGCGACAGTCATTTCGTTGGTAATCGCTATTTTTGTGCTAGTGCTGTTTATTTTGCCGGCAGAATATAACATTGACCCGACAGGGGTTGGTGAACAGCTTGGCCTGACTGTATTTAATGAAGAAGCCAAACCAGCAGCTACTTTGCTACCGAAAAAAAGTCAGCAAGACTCGGTGATTTTAACTGTACCAGCCGGTAAAGGCATTGAGTATAAGCTGGCAATGAAAAAGTATAGTAAAGCGACTTATGAGTGGACTACCAAAAGTGGCAAACTTTATGTTGATTTACATGGTGAGCCGAGAGGTGATACCACTGGCTATTTCGAGTCTTATGCTATTGCTACCGTGAACGAAATGAAAGGCAGTTTCACCGCACCATTTGATGGCTCACATGGCTGGTATTGGAAAAATAAATCAGGTAGCGATATTCAGGTTCAACTTATCTTTACGGGTGAATATACCATTGAAGGTCTTAAGTAACCCCAAGTAAACACTAAACAAACATCATGGTATGTCAGTGGGGAAAATTGATAAGTCATGAGGGGCGTAACTAAAAAGCAATTTAGAATAGTTGAAGGAGGTGAGAGCAATTACACCATAAAAGCCCTTAATACCAAAACCAAAGACGTGAAAGATGGTCGTTCATTTAATGGCACTAATACAAATTAACAACCTAATTCACTACTAATATCTTGTCTCCTGAACAAGTGTTTTTCAGGTGACATTTCAGCAGAAATAATTCCTACAAATATTATTTTTTCATCTTTCTTGAGATAATAAATAACATGATCTTTAAGCGGAAACCTAAAAGAGTTAGGTGATAGCTCTTCTATAATCAGGCCAATTTCTGGATTGTTGGCTAGGCTTTGAAGTTTCTTGAAAAGTGCCGCTTTATAGGTCTGCCATTGTCCTTTCCCCCATTTACTAATAGTGTACTGCCGTATTTTGGCAATATCCGATCTGGCATGACCTCTAAGATAAAATTTCACATCTTTCATCAATCATATTTTCCTGAGTCCAGCTCATCAAAAAAAGCCTCTCCATCAACTAAGTCATCCTCATTAATATTGGAAAATCGAGACTTTACAAGTTCCATCTTTAATTCTTCAATTTTACTATATTCTTTTGATGAGATTACAACAGCAACAGGTGTGCCATTCTTGATTATCTCTACTGGTTCACTTTGAGCATTGATCAGCATATTGCCAAACTTGGTTTTTGCTTCATTAGCATTTACAGATAACATTTCATACTCCAGTTATTGGCTGTCTATTTATCGCTCATAATAGTCGAATCGTTCGATTCAATCAATAATTGTATTAATGATCCAAACCTTATCATCCGATGGCGCGTTTCTCATTATTTATGACTATCCACACATGACCATAATTAGCTTTATATATATCAATGTTTTACTTTAAATAAAAAACTACAACAAAAAAATAATTTCAATGAGTTACCGAAGGTTGTTAATAGCGTTATCTTAGCAAAATTGTCTTCCTTATATCTCCTTCAATACAACTATGGTTTTTACGATTACAAATGAAGACGAACTAAAGCTATAGCTACTGTTTTAGTCTACAGCTATTAGTCAAATTATCTAATCTAAATAGGGGCAAGTAACCAATTGAAAAATAAAGACTAATCAAAATGGCTTTTAAAGTAATTATCTAGCTCATTCAACACTAGATTATATGCTTTCTAAAAAAACCAGAGTAATTACTGTCTTTTAAATCGAAAATGATTAGATTACTTTTTGCTCTTGTCATAGCAGTATAAGTAATTTCAGGACTATCATTTTCTAATAATATGCAAAATACTGTTGGAGACTCTAGTCCTTTAAAACTATGAGTAGTGGAAAGCTTAATTAATCCAGAGTTTTGCATAAAGAAATTCTTTTTTCTTCTTCGTATTTTTTTAATAGCTACTTTATTGTTCTGTTCCCGAATCACAATATCTTCTTTTGACAAGTTTTCAGTTATTCCTAATACTTCTGTGTACTCATCACTACTTTCAAACATCACCATCGTTTTTTCATTAACATTGAACAATGAGTTTAAGTTACGAAGTAATTTTATATTCGAAGATAATATAGTAATATCGTTTGGCACTAAATTATTCGATTTAATGCAATCAATTAAATCTAAATATAAAGACTCATAATCTTCAATGTTTGTTATCGATGGATAATATTCTAACAAATCGAAGCTAATGGCCCCTTGAGCCAATTCGTAATCAAAAACCTCACTATCCTCATACTTTTCAATAAGGTATTTTTTTTGGAATTCTTTAAATAAATTAACAAGAGGTGAATTTATATCTGAACGATATGATTTTGTTAACTTAACCCATCGTCCAAATCCTTGCACAATTGATGATTCTCGTTTATTAATTTCTCGCTCATAGATATTTTGAGATTGATCACCAAAAAGTAGCATTTCCCCATTGCTCTCTAGAAAATTATCTCTAATTATTTTAACCCATTCGGACTCATAATCTTGAATTTCGTCTATGAAGATTGTTTGGTATTTAATTGTTGTTAAAGTTTTAAAAAAGTCAGTTTTATATAGAAGAGATAAAACATCATCTTGTGATAGACCTTTTGCTTTATGTTTATCTATAAATTCACTTATATCTATATTCAGGTTGTTTAGTTGGGAGTTATAAAATTGGTGGTAATTTGTTATTTCCAAGCTATTAAATTCAACATCATCTCTTACATCACTAATTTTATCTTTAATGTAATGTTTGAGAGTAATGTTAAATGTCAAAATCAGTACTGGTGAGTTATGCCGCTTGAAAGCATTTACGGCCCTCTTTGCAATAACAGTTGTTTTACCACAACCTGCAACACCTTTAATTTTCTTAAGCTCATCATTACTTTCAATTAATTGCAATTGCTTCTTATCATAATTTAACTTAATACCTTGCCCTAATACATGTTCAGGAGGGTTCAACCTACGTAAGAATTCATCATAAATATCATCAGTAAACAGCTTGTTTTGAGGTAGTTGCTTAACTTTATTGATTAAAGTACTACATTTATCTTTCGTAATTGATAGTCGTAAATCACGATTTAGTTGTTCTTTCTTTTTTTGTAGGTATACGCGTCTACTTTCATAAATTCTAAAGGCAATATCTCGATTTTTAAATCCGTTATTGTTGATCCGTATTTCATGGTCAATTTCACATATAGCTCTATCATATTTTTTATGAATGCTTTCAGTTGTCGCTAAATGGAAGTATACGTAACAGCTAATAACACCGAAGAAAGCTTTATTAAGTGCTTCTTTTAATCCGAGAGTCGGTAAATGTAAATCAAACAGGTTAGATTTATATCTGAAAACTTGGGAAAATGGAGATCTAATCTTGGAACTTTCTACCGACCAATTATTATGTTGATCTATTGAGTAAGAATCTAAATTCCAGTCTTTAACTTCAACAATTATGGCTCCATAACCTTTTTTTAGAATGATAAGGTCTGGTCTATCGCCATCTAGGTAAGGGTTAAAAAAAATATTTATATCATTACCTAAATTGTCTTTAAGGTAATTACATAGATACAACTCACCTTCTGTGGCCGAGACTTTTAGCTTACTGATGACTGAAGAATCTGGAGATAGAATGGCCATTACTGAACTTTCACTTCTAGTTCACATGCATGACGGATATGTTCAATCGAATTATTAACACTATCAATTTTCTGTTGAATACTTTCAATACGTTGTTGAATATCTTTTTTTTCTGAGGGTGATTTAGCGTATTTTATATTTATCTCTAGTGGTATTTTTTCTAACTTTAAAGCTTGCCGTTTATCCCGATATACTGCGGTTCTCTCTCGAACTAAAGAGCTAATTTGGTTATGCTCTGATAATGATTTATTTACGTCACCTAGAAAATTATTAATCTCATCTAATGTATCCGTTGTAGCCATAGAAGCTTGGTATAAAGCAGACTTACTTTCATCTATTATTTTTTTATGTTCTGACTTAGGGGTTGAGCACTTCATAACTAAGCCAGAAACAACTAAAAGGGGAATAGCCACGTAGGTTAAATACACACCAACATACGATACTGTAAATAGGGTAACAAGATATAATGACAGAGTGAGCCAAAAGGTGAACGTAGCTTTTGCGTGCATTGTTTAATCCATTAAAATAAAGTTACTAATTAATGACTTAGTAACTTATATGCTTTTCATAATAATAATTATTATAAACTGAAATCAGCTAGAAAAGCACCCGATATTACAAGTGCTTTTCGCTTTCAATTAACTTACACAAGTTACTTTCTTATTCTTCTTAATATCTCGGATGAACAACTGAGAGTTGTTAGATTTATATTTCGTTTCAAATAGACTCATATCCTTAATTAAGTCACTAAGCTTTTTATACCCATAGTTTCTAGAATCAAAAGATGAAATATTAGAAATATATGTTCCTATATGTCCCAGATATGCCCATCCATCTGAGTCTTCACTTGACTCTATAGCATCACGCAGGGTGTTTACCAGTTTAGTATCAGAATTTAAGTTTCTTGATTTGTTTCCATTTATCTCACTCACCGTTTCAGTAACCGCAGGATCTAAAAATAAAAACTTAGAGCAACTATTTACATAAACTTCACTCGCTTTCCTTTCCCCGTAACCAAGAACCGTCTTACCTTCTGACAGTATCCTGGTAACTAGAGGTGTAAAGTCACAGTCAGACGACACAATAGCGAAAATATCAACATCTTTGGTATACATAACATCCATAGCATCAATAGTTAAAGCTATATCAGTGGCATTTTTACCTTTTACCAAGTCGAATTGTTGTATAGGTTGAATTGCATGAGTATGTAAGCAATCCTCCCAAGGTTTGATATTGTCTTTTTTCCAGTTAGCGTATGCCCGTTTAATTGTTATGGCACCATACCGCGCTAAATCTGAAATGATCTCGTCAATTTTGGCTGCTGGCGCATTATCTGCATCGATAAATAATGCGATTCTTTCCTTGGACTGTTGCATAATAATTCCTTTACTTCTTTAAATGATTTGTACTTAAACTTATGAATTGTGGGAGATCATGCAATAAGTAAAGAAATGACTTCCATGCATATTCCATAATCAATGCTAATTTAAAATAGGTTAGTGAGTTAGCAACTCATAACAAAGTCTAAAGCCCACTTTTACTCCCTTATATTTTCCAGTACTTTTTAGCGGAGGCTTACTCCGGACGATAAAATCATCATTATAAAAGCTCTTAAAATTACCAGAACGTATGCAAGTTTCTTCTAAGAGCCACTCTGCGAAGGAGTACGACTCCATAAAATTAAGCCCTGTCTCAGATTGAATCTGTTTCGTGTTACCAAACCTACAAGTCAATTTTTGAAAATCATCTTCTGCCATATATGGAGGGTGCCCTGCATACACTCTTCCAAGCGGGTCAATAAACTTAAGGTCAGTAAAAACAGGTTCTCTTTCTGTCGGTATTTTTTCCGGCTCTCTCAATACTGTATACTCAGATAGGTTCAACAACCTTACGGGAACACCTACCTCTTTTTCAAACCAATTTATATAAGCTAATACATCAAACCAAGTCACAGTCGCTGGTAATGCATTATCAGACTCATCATTTACAGATTCTAGGTTATCACCAACTCTATATTCCAAATAGTCACTGTTCTTTTCTTTAAAGCAATTTAACTCATCAATTGTGACAAGGTTAGATACCATTAATGGCTTATTTTCTGCCAACACTTCATGAAATCCAGAAAGTTTAATACTACTTTTTTTCGGTTTAGGTATAAAGTTACCTTCAGCTACATGGTAACTTTGTAATATTGTACTGCTGCCAGGATAACCACTACTTTTATTACCCTTTTCATAAAATAAATTTTCTGAATTATGGCTATCCAAATATCTCCATCCTTGATACTCAAAATAATGCCAACGAAGAAATTGGTACTCTGAAATAAATGAAGGTATATCCGAACGCTTTAATGACTTACCGAATATTTGATGCTCAAAAGCTTTATCACGCTGATTTTTAAATACAAAGTCGTATTGACCATTTTCCCCTTTAAGGAAAACCAGCTTATTATTAAAAGGGATAATATCCACCCAGCCTTCACAGCCTTGCTCAATTCGTGCTCTAAACAAATCAAACTTGGTCTTTGCTAATGCTTTATCTCTATTTAATGATGCTTCATCAGTGTTCCCCAGGTACAACTCTATTTCGTGGGATTGTTTCACTGGTTTAACTAAAGAATCGCCTAGCAGGTTAAATGATTGAGGAAGGTCTTTCATAAAGCTACCAACGACTAAATCCAGCACAGTTCGACTAGCAAATCGTTCATATCTGTCTAACCCTGCTTGCTTTGCTTTATCATCCGGTACGTAATCTTCTTGATTGGCATCCAAAAAATGTCTTAATGGACTTATATCATAAGCACAATCATGAACAACGTTGCTATTTGAGTTGGCGATGTTTATATTATGCTCAATAGTTTTTAAAATATCTGCATTGTAAAATGAGGTGTTTTTCAAGTCATGTGGGCCTGTACGCTCATTAAACGTAAATGAAGAAGGTGAACTTTCATCTACTAGTAACGCTTTGAGTTCATCACCCTCTACAACTCTTGTCTGGTGATTAGTACAAAGAACTCGGTTGAAGTAATCATCACCATCATCCAGAGTGTTCTTATAATTAAAATTGTAACCCGTGAATATTTGTTCCGGTAAGCTCCAACCTGAAAAGAACAATCGTTCAGAAAGCTCTTGGCGTGTGATGTCTTCAAAAAAAGTATCAAAACCTTTTTTTCGTTGTTTTAACAGATCAACTCGCTTTGTCAGACCATGCTTCTTCAAAAATGGGACGAGTTTTGAATCATACGTTTGTTGATATTCTGCAAACCCACCTTTAATGCCAAGGGCTTTGGATGCTGCATTTAGTAATGTATTGTATTTTATTTGTTCCCTATCGCATTTTGCTTTTTTTGCAGCAATTTTAATACTTGCAGGATCAAGATTAATGATCGGGATAATGTGAAATTTTTGTAATGGTAGATAAGAAATGGGTGTAGATAAATTATTCATCATTTTAAACCTTTAGATATAATTATGCCCCTTGGATAAGGTGTACTTCAGGCAAAATGGTTTAAATTGAGCGGAACAATACTAATTTGAGATAGGTATATTCTGTTCTTGAGAGCTTTGTTTAGTAGAAGTACCAACACTAACCGCAGGATTGCCTCAACCCTATGTCCTCATTCTATTTTGTTTTCTTAAGATAAGTCAACACCTTATTGTAGGTATTATCATCAAGCCTTTTGGATAGTTGTGTATTCCCCCGTTATTTTAAAGCTGAAAGGAAACTACTGGCGCATTTTTTATTTGGGCTATAGAATCTATTCAAACGCTAGGAAAACGATAGTAAGTCAAGGGATTAAATGACAGCTCAAATATCAGAATCTATTCTTTATGAAGATAAGCAGAGATCTTTACTCTCGTGTCCTTTAGGTGATTATTTCCACCTTTCATCAAAGGAGTCACCATTTAATGGTAACTGTACGGCATTGTGGAGAGGATATTTAGGTGACTGGGAAATAACTCATGATAGGTTATACCTCACAGGTCTAAAGGCAGGATTTGACGAAGAGAATAAGACAACTTTGGAGGATGTTTTTCCTGGCTTTAAAGATCGGGTTTTTGCGCATTGGTATACAGGACAATTACGAATCCCCGATGGCGAACAAATAGAATATATGCATATGGGATTTGGAAGCCAATATGAAAGAGACATATTAATAACGGTTCGGCAGGGTGTCATTGAAAAGGTATCCATTATAGAAAACACAAAGGATAGTAAGTGATGACTTACTTTTTTATTTACCTAGTAATAGGTTTCACATATACATTTGGCGTGATGGTACATCATAATTTTACTAAAAAAGAGAATGATGAAATTCCTGAGCTAAATGACAACTCTAGATTTAAAGTAATTAAAGAGCTGTTTTTTTCTTGTATGGCATTAACCGTTGGCACCCTAATTTGGCCGATAATGTTATATTTTCACATTGATAGGATTATAAACCCTCCTTACAAACGCGAAGAGTTTTCAGTCAAACAAAGCGATTTATTAGATAAGTTTTTCGTTGGAGAGATTGAGAATAAAGAGGTTATAAATGACCCTTTAAATAGTGTTCCACCATTACCTTTTGGTCATCTTAATTCTGAATGGGAAGAGTTCAAAGGCAAATGCTTATCAACGAAAGAGATTTGGTCATTTAAAGCAGAATATAAAGATTATTCCAACACTGTAATTAAAGTAGGTTATGCCGCAATCAACGAAGAAAACGTAGTATTAACATACTTCATCTGTGAGGATTACTTTAAAGATATCGAGTTATCTTAAACGCAATAATACACTTTATATGTGGCAGCTCAAACTTGATATGACACTTCTTGTTGATAGAGTTCAACTAAGTCTGACAGGCGGTTGTGCTTATTACGGACGGTCAAGTTAGTGCGCTCACCTGACGTTAGAATTAAATGATGTGCAATACATTTTCTAATGAATTAAGTCTGTAATGTTATTAAGATGTCTTAGTAATACACCTCAACCAGTATGGTTTTTATATAGCTACTTGGAATTCTGCATATTACTGCAACAACCATCAATGTAATGTAGTGTCATTTTTTAAAAACCTAATAACTAATTATATGAAATCAAACAATATCAGTAGCTAACGCTTTGCCATGCCTTGTCATGTTCTTTTTATTGGAAATGCATATAGTTTATTGATTAGATTATGAATTGTCTTAAAAGTGCGCATTATAGTCATTAGTGTAAAACTTTTTCTAATACGCTATCATCTATCTTTTAATAAAATGTAATCCTGCAAGGTAGCTAACCTTGAAGGGTCAACATAATAAGTTGTTAAGTTTTTTGAGTATTTTTTAACTGAGTAGCATATAAGGAACATAATGAATAAAGATAATTTTGTTAATTTACAAGGTATGGCCACTATAGCCAACAATGAGTATTTAGAAAGTAAGCCTGAAAATCGAACACAGCTAGGGCTACATTTAGATATGAGACAAGAAGGCACTGATGCCGATGGTGTTTCAATAGATGATCCTCAAACAGAGAAAAGAATTATGTTCTTAATTTATGATAATTCACCAAATCAAATATCATATACAATGCTAGATGCAACTAGCCAATCCCCGACGAAGACTATCAATATAGCTAATTGCTCTGTCACCACAATAAAGAACTTAATTAACGTTTATTTTTAATAAAAACTTAATCGGGTAGCCGGAGGTATCTAGCCCCCAGCCCCCACACCACCCTGCATGCGGCTCCGCACAGGGCGGTTCATTTAGAACCCCTTATCTAAACACTCTGATTAGGGTAGTGAACCTTGATCCATCCATCTCTTAGTGAATACAAACCCGCTTTAGCCAAATAGGCGTTATTCAATGCTTGTTGAATGCCAGGTGTTTTCGAACTTCGCCACGGACCTTTACTCGTGATACCACAGGCAACTGCTGCTTGGATCTTAACGCCGCGTTTAAGTAAGTTTTGTACCTTTGTCCGTGGTTTTCGCCATTGACGCCAGTAACACATTCTTACTCGACGGCGTAGCCAATGATCCAAGTCGACACTCGCTTGATAAGTATTCGCTATGCCATAGTAGTTGATCCAACCTCGCAGAAACTGACTCACTTTAAACAATTGATAACCCATGCTGACGCCCCAATTTCGGTTCGTCAAACGCCTCATCTTTTGTTTGAAAATGTACACTGTTTTAGCATGCCACTGGATCTTTCCTCGTTTAAAGGTAAAACCAAGAAACTTACTCTGGCTAACCTTGACCACTTGGCTTTTCTGCTCATTAATCCGCAGTTTAAGCTTTGAGGCAAGGTAACGAGTAATGCTGCTTAACACGCGCGCCCCCGCACGTTTAGACTTGACCAATATGATAAAGTCATCTGCGTAACGAGCGAATTCATGCCCTCGATTTTCCAACTCTTTATCTAAATTATCTAACATAATATTTGATAATAAAGGTGAGAGTGGACCTCCTTGAGGTACACCCTCATGACTGGGCAATAACTTTCCATTCACCATCACACCTGCACGTAAGTATTTGCCAATCAGCGCTAATAGACGTTTATCGGCTACCTTGCCCTTTAGCTGTGTCATCAATAGGTCGTGATTTACCCTGTCAAAGAATTTTGATAGGTCAACATCGACCGCGAATTTCCTTTTCGTTCTGATGATATCTCGCACTTGATACACCGCTTGTTGAGCATTCTTATTAGGACGAAAGCCGAAACTGTTCACTGAGAAGAATGGATCAAACAAGGGCGTTAGCACTTGGGATATTGCTTGTTGAATAATACGGTCAAGCACAGTTGGTATACCCAGTTGACGTTTACCGCCATCGGGTTTATCAATTTCCACGCGCCTAACTGCATTAGGTTGATATTCACCTTGCTCCAATTGAGTTTTACACGTTTGCCAACCACCTTGTTGTGCCCACAAGCTGAAAGCATCAATGGACATGCCATCAATACCTGCGGCTCCTTTATTGGCTTTAACTCGTTGCCAGGCACGTTGTAAATTCATCGGCTCAAGAAGTTGTTGAAATAGATCTTGGTTGAAAGTTGGCTGCGAGTTATTACGCTGTTTATAGTAATCGCCTGTCGGCGTAGTGGGTATAGACAAGTTAAACAAGGCTCCTCTTTCTTCTAAATGTTCAGGCCTTCACCATGTCCCAACCATTACGATGGGCGTTTGGCTACTATGCCTTCTGCTGACTTCTGTTTAATCACATGCCTAGTTACCCAGTCATGCGCTATCGGTTTTCATCGGTTCGCTCTTTTGGCTCGATGACTGCCAAAAGCCAAGGCACTTATTAACCAGAGCCTTACTGGTAACGTTTTGATCGCGTGTTAAACAGATCTCCCCAGATAAGAACATGTACTTTCTTTGCACTGCTGCATCATTTACGGTGGCCATTAGATCACGTGGTTTCGTCGTCTTGTGCCAACTTACCTCTAGCCTACGCCTCATATGATGTTCTTGTTCATCAGCTCGCAAATTTGCTAGCGGCTTCCTTCAGACCAATCCTCACGGATAAGCCCTTGCCATTCGCTAGTAGTTAGCGTTTAATAACAATAAGTTATTCTCTTTTTGAAAAGAGTAACGGTGATCTTCCTACAGAGGACTTTCACCTCATTAGTTCATGCCCATGCTGGGCGTACACAAGTCGTTTAAACGGAATAAAAACAGTTGGCCATCGCTTCGCGATTATAGCCAACTATTTTTATCCGCTTAACGAGGCGTTGGAATTAATGGAGAATACTTAAATGGCTGAATATTATGTAACAACAATCGAAGTAGAACCGACTGTTACTGTTGAGCAAAGAGAGATGATTTTAGAGCTTCCAATTGACGAAACTATTGATAATAGATTCCCTTTTGATGATGATCGTAATAAAGTCGAAATTTTTAAACAGGGTACACAAAGTAAGTGTCAGCAATATATTGATGACATGCCATCTCAAATTAATGATTTATTTACAACTATGCAGTTCAATCAGTAATTTGCATAACAAGTTGCTTAGGTTGCGCGTAGCCGCAACTTTATCCTGTTGTTGAACAAGCCATTTATTAGAACTTTATCGATACAAAATCTAATCCAAATCAACCGTACAGAATAAAACCTAATGTCTCAATGTGGTAAAAGTGATCGTACCGAAGCCATGAGTAAGCGGCTACTCATGGCACGGAAGCGACTGTCCGATTTGCTTAACTTCTGATAATTAAACCTGACAGATCAAGTTAAGACTTATTCAGTTTATAAAAGAACTATTTACCAAATTTACTTTCCCAATTAATTATTTTACTGACCTCATCTTTCAAATTCAATGTTAACAACTCTTTGTATCTTCCATAGTTTTTTTGAATTTTTTCTTTAACAAAAACAATTATATCAACAGGAATGTTAAAACTAATAGTATCTCGTTTGCTAGCCGGATCAGTCTCCTTTCCTTCCTGGTTTAAATAAGCCAGCCATGATTTTTCTTCATTACTAAAATATTTTTCAGGCCAGCTTTCAGAAAAATGTAAGGCTAATTTCTTAATTTTTACTGACCTTTCATATTGCTTACAAATGCTTGAAAGATTCGACTCACAGGACTGATTATACTCAAGAGCATCTTTTACAAGACTTCGTAGCGAAGATCGGAGGCTTTCTTGGTGTTCACTATCTAAGCGGGCTTGTCTTGATTCTTTTATCGAGTCGCTGGCACCTAGAAATGCATCTGCTATGTACTGTATTTGTTCTTCTAGTCTAGTAGATTTTGTATCTTTGATTTCAGAATACATATAGCCATTTCGCCCAAATTGAATACGCACATTACCCGTTGAATGAAAAATAAATTTGTACTGTCGCCAACTATCATCAGTCTTTATTTTTTCTTGGCGACGCCTTTCCTTAAGTACAAAGTCTATCCGTTCATCATTGATAATAACGGTATTAACTTGATTGTTAGAAGTGCTCGGTAACTCATATTCCCACTTCCGTTTCTTAAATTCATGCAATAACGAGTTAAATAGGCTGATAGTGCGCTTAACTGTTTCTGACATTACCCCGATACGAAGAACACTCTCTTGATATGGCCAAATATAATCATATTGGTGATGTTTATTCTGACCTTTAGTGGAATATATTTTTAGTGCTTTTTTGCATTCTGGCAAAAGTATTAGTGTAGTTTTTTTCTGCTTTTCAAGCTTAGGTTTAATGGGGCTGTATTTTGTTTTAGTTTTGGGGTTACCTGAATTTAAAACTATTATTAATGTCTTATCTAGTTCGTCAGAAAGTTTAGGGCGTTTAATATCATGGCCCATATTTACCCTGGTCCAGTGACCTGAAGCTGGTAAAGGGATGCCATGAAGTTTACAGGCTTTAGTTATATCACTGGCATTTACTTTCCAGATTTTAGCTAGAGTTGCTCTAGGTGTTTTCCATATATGATCGAATAGTTCATTTCTAGATATTTCCATGATAAGCCCACTCTCTATTAATATTTAAAGCCAGCATGCTCCTTGAAAATGATTAACCCTCAAGGTGCATACCATTAATCCAATTACACATCAGTTAATTTAATGCCAGTAAGCGTGGATTGAGGAGATGCAACCTTAACTATTACCCCATAGTCGTTCAGTTTTGAGTTACAAGCATTACAAATAGGTGAGTGATCCATTGTTAGCTGTTTACTCGTTTTTGATTCCTTAACTTCTGCCATGATTTTTTTAATCCATGTCTTCTTAGGTTCGTCACTTTTCTCGCATAGTACGCACGCTTCATTTTGAGGTTTAATATTCATATATATTTCCTTTCCTTGTTGGTTAATTTGAATAGATTTACTTTAACTTACCCAGTTTCTTTAATATCCTGTGGGTTTTGGGAAGTTTATCAATCGCAGTTCTAAGGTAGCTATGGTCATTTATTTTCCTTCCAATAGAGGATATTGATTCACTTTCGACTGATTTTAACTTTGTGATAGCCATGTAAAGTCGTTCGTCCTCAACGTTCCAGTTTTTTCTATATGGCTCTGGCTTTAAAGGCTTAGGAAGAATCTCTTCAATCAAGGATTTTTCATTGTTGTACAGTACAAAATAAGCAGCTTGTTCTGATTTTCTTAATTGAGTTCTATTCCAGTCAGGGTGTTCTTTTCTAATCTGGATTAACTTATTGCAGGCGCTGTGAATACTATCCTGTATGCGTATGTGCTTTCGCCAAGCTGTCAACCTAAGCTCATTGCAAATAACCTGTTCAACGTAACCTATTCCTACCTCGACAGATTTAGCAATTTCTTCTCGATGAATACCATATAGTGCTTTTCGAATTACGGCTCTGTATATTTTATTAGAAAACGCTTGTGCGTTAGTAGCATGGTGGATCATATTTAATTCAGCAACACGTCGAATATAGCACCTACTTTTTCCTGTCTCTTCATAGATAGAGTTGATGCTACGGCCTTCTAATAGCAGCATAATTATCTTCCCATCGATGTTACTTCTATCAGAGGTAGGTAAGGGTAAATTGGTTTTAGGTTGGCGATGATAAATTAGTCTTGAAACATCATTATTCGTCAACCAACAGGCTAATAATATATGCTTTAGCGGATGAGCATGGGAGTGAGTTTTTGGTCTTAGTATTCGACCAATAAATTTAAAGTCCTTTAAAATGAGTGGTACACCAGCACCTTCATGTCCACAATAATCAAGCGCTTGCCAGTACAGACTTAATTGCTCGATTACTTTAGAAAGATGAATGAAGCCACCATTACAGCTAATGAACCCTTTTTCACTTAATAACTGCTTGTAAGCAACTAAGTAATGAAGCTCATTCTCAATACTTAGGTCGAACAACTGTGTAGCAAATGAGGCTAACCTATATTGGATAGCTGTACCTTTTGTAATTTGTAATGGCGCAAAGCTAGGAAGTAATAGTGCTCTATCTCTTTTTCCATCTCCCATCGCTATACTTTCTAAAATACACCTGTGCTTAAAGCAGACTTCAACCCCTGGAATTTGATGTCTCACATGCCAATACGGAAATCCATATTGATTAATATCGTCTTGGGTACATAAAGAGCAAAACTTTAGACCATAAAATGTTTTAAATCTGGAGTGACCAATAGCTGTTTTGAGTATTACTTTATCGTCAGAGCACTCCATCATTGTACTTTTAATAATTGAGGTGTCTGAAGGCTGGGAGTACTTTAATAGAGGGTAAATGGTTTTTTTCTCTATAACTTCATCAGCAGAAAGATCAAAAAAATCTGCAAATTTATTAATAAATCCCGGAAGGTAGGGGTTTATTCGCTTTTTTCTATTTCCATATATTTGATTAAGCGCAATGGGTGCTCTAAATGCCCCAATTAAAGCATATCTTGCCACCGTACTATAAGGCACCTCATCATCAGGAATTGAAAGATAAAAAGGTGCGCGTTTCATTAGCTGTCATCCAATGAAATTTTATCTCTGAGCCAATACAATATAATTAACCAATAAACCGGATGCTTATATTTTACTCTGTAGTTATAGCCCAACGTACTTTGTAAGATTTTGGGGTGCTTAGTATTAGCCATTGTGTAGAAGTTAAATAAGTGGCAACGAAGACTTAAAGGAATATCATTATCTAATTGCTCTTGAAGCGACTTAAAGATAGGGTTATCGCGAAACTTTATTCCTTCAGGGATCGAAAGATACTGTTTTATTCTATTTTTTAACGTTTGCCCCAAAATAGGATTATTGTTTAACCGATCATAAATATTAAAAACAAATAAACTCCATTCCAATAATAATGCTTCATTCTCTATGATTGGTGGGGGGAAGTTATGAACCTGCGGCAGTAATGACGTTCTTAAGTCACGTAGCGACCTAGGCTCGCCTGTAAGTTTAGTTCGATGAATATAGCAATGGGTAACACTTGGTAATTGATGCTTCACATGCCAAATACTAAAACCACAACGATGAATATCCTCCTTTATGCAATTAGGGCAATATTGCCAGTTGCTTTTAAACCCAAACCGAGTTGGTTCATTGGCAGAAGACATTGTACTTTCACTGATAGTCCTACAGTCATTATAGTCTTCTAAGTCAAAAGAAAGCGCCCATAATGCAAAAGGTGAGTGATTATCAAAAGCAGATGTATCATCAGCAATCTTATGCTTAAAAAACTTAATTGCATCTAAAAATGTTTTATTAAAGTTACAGCTTTTGAACGATTTATTTTCTATCGATAAATGTCGGAGCGTATGGTTTAACTTTGCATTTCCTGAAAGTAAGTGAACTCGGTTTAGCCAGCTAAAGACGTGCTCATTAGGCTGTATAGGACAATGAAATGAAATCATGACTTCACCTCCTCACATTCGCCATCAATCACAATATTACTTGTACCATGAGATTTTGAAGGTAAGCATTGCTTTGCGGTATCAATAATCTTTTGTTCTTTTTCATTTAGGACGTACTTTTCTTCCAAGTCTGCAACCATTTTACGTAACTCAGTTAAGGTCTTTGGGGGAAGCGATTTTTTCTCAATGAGTGCTTCAATATTCACAAGCAGGTCTGTTCGCGCTGAAGATACTTCATAATGAGCCGCGCCCATTAGGTCGGTATAGTTTTTGCCATTGGTGAGTCTCATATCTTCCACAGCAGCTTTAATCAGCGTCGAGCTTTCATTGTATGCCCGTCTAAATACTTTAATGGTTACTTGCTCTGTGTCATCAGACGTTGGCTCATCAATCGCGATAAATTGAGCATGGATGAATAAGAAAGTAAAAATGAAAGGTATGCCTTGCGTCATTTTATATATTTCGTCAAACAACCGCTGGTCAGTAATTTCTCGACCATTTTTGGTTTTTTTGTACAGCTCTTTTGGAGTATTCGTATATTGATAGCGCCACAAAGTCATAACTAAACTCTGCCAAATAGGATCATCTATCTGGTAGCGGTCATAATGTTTATCGCCTCCAGATGTTAACCGACGAGTAGCGGTGAAAGTTTGAGTGAGTATGGGAATAGTATCCGGGGTTCCTATTAACACTAAACCCATGCTCCACTGTTCAGCTAGGCTACTAAAAAAATTAAGAAACTCTTCATCACCTCCAGCCTTTGCAACAGATAAATTTTGCATCTCATCAACAACAAGTAAACCAAGTTTATAAGTTTCAATGATGGTTCTAAAAATGCCCTCATATGTTCCAATATAAGTGTGTTCATTGTTATCTGTTGAATAAGTAGTGCCAACACAAATATCGACTTGCTCTAAAAATAATTGACATAAACTTTTTCGAGCAGCATTGGACGGAATTTTGATATAAATCCAGAGTATTTGGTTTTGTTCAAATCTTTCACCGTTATATTCTTTATGATCGATAACTTGCGTAAGAGAGTGTAAAACTCGTTTGATCTTCATTGTTTTCCCAAAACCACTTGGCGCGGTTATGAGTAGACTTTCACCAATAGTACTTTGCCATGCAGCATTCATCTGTTGTTTTAAAAGCAGGTATTCGTATTGCTTACCAACAACTTTAGTATCAAAGCAGTTTCTCTGTGCATAAGTGCTAAAAAGCATTCTCCACAAAGTTTTATATAAATTGTAATATTCAATTTCTGGTACTACATATTGATATAACTCTACTATCTTGACCTTACGCATATGCGCGGATTCATATTTATAGGTTTCGTCAAAACTTGGTAAGTTCATGATGAGTCCATAATATGCTGTAATGTCATACATATCATGAAGGGCTTCGACAAAGGGATTACCATGATATTCTTCAGGAATATCTTTTCTATATGTAGCTGGGAACCTTATGACTTTATTCATGGTCTATCTCCTTAAGTATGCTTTCTAAAACATCTACTGGTTTTTCGTCCGCTTGAGTGGGAGGTTCATTAGTTTCTTTTTCTGCATTTTTCAGTAAAATTTCTTCCTCAGGTTGTTTTTCATTTCGTTCAGTTGGGGACGCGTCAGTAATACTGTCAAACATTTCGTTATCAATAGCGTAACTTTCATCAATTTGAAGTTGAGTTGCTGTTTTGGTATCAAGTAATGGGGTATCAGAGCAACTTTCAATAAAGCTGTTTCTGGTATTAATCGCTTCTTTATTAATGTGCTCAATTTGTAGTGAGGTATCACTTCTTTCACCGGATACTTCGTGATTATGCATTAGTTTTTTAGCCGTTTGTCCTTTCCAGGCTACAGCAAATTCTACGTGCGTTAAATTTGCATATCTGCGCTGATTAGAGTGAATCTCACCCGTAACAAACTGACCGTTTAATTCAATGAGAATTTTTCCAACAGTGGAGCGAATGTATCGACATGAAAGTATGGGTTTAACCCCATTTCCACTTATTTTATCTTGTATACCCTTAACTCTAATATCAGTGCATTTATAATTTAAATGTGTATCTTTTAAGTGCAAATGCGTTTTATGAACAGTGAGTTCACCTACTTCTAACAAACTTAGATACAGTATGCGCAATGTTTTTTTTCTTAAATAATAAGGGCGATTTTTAATTCCCCAAACCCAATAATCCCTGCACACATCTTTAACACCATCATTCATTGCCGCCTCTTCGAGAGGATAGTCGTCCTTCCATATGCAGCGGTTATGATAAATAGCATATATAATAAGTATCTGTTGAATTTCGCGAGGAGTTAATGAAGCCGTTTTGATTGGTAATTGACGGTTACGTCCTATTAGTCCTTCATATTGAAATCCTGCCAACTCTTCATTTCTCATCATTGAATGAAGCATATGAAAGCTCGATTCTACAAGCCCTTTATCATCACCCGAATAAGCTCTACTAAATTGAACAATCATCCCTAGGTCTTTACCTACCGAAGTACTCAATTTGTTAGCCAATTCTTCATTATCGACCAGTAGTATTAGCGGAATACCTCCCTCAATAAAATCATCAGCAGCAATGTTTAAGCCGCACTCTTTTGCAACAATGACTTTGTCACGGAAAGTATTTAATAATGCCAGTCGCGCTTCATACCAACTGGCTTTACCGCTGGCTATATGTATACCAACAAAAGCGCGGGTATAAACATCTCTCACCACGTAGAGTGTGACTTTAGTTAATCGAACCCGCCTGTCGTATGGAGATACAATCTCTATATCCATTTCAGTGGAGTCCATTTGAAATATGTCGCCAGGCCCACGTGAGTTATATGCTACATCGCCCGTCCGGCCTGCAAAATTTGATTTATGAGTGGCTTGTTGCCGTCTATTTACATTGATATCATTTCGAGACATACCCAATGCAACAGGTAACCAGTAATAAAGCTGACCTATTGTGATTTGTTCATTGGGCGGAAGGTGAACAGTTTTTACTCTTGAGCCATCAGGTAGAACTTTACCTTTAACAAGGTAGTACTCTTCATCTAGCAACTTATCAAAGCATTTTTTCAGAGATTTTAATTTTTTATTATTGTAATATTTTGTGGCAATTCTCCTGATTTTTACCAAATCATCAGCATCGACATTTTTACCAACAACCCCAAGAGATGCAGTACATCTGACAGCCCCAACCTTTCTCCCGCCAGGCTTTGCTGAGCTAGAATGCCTCCCTGTTTTTGGGATAAGTGAATTAATATGTCTACCACCACGAAAATATTCATTTAAATACCGTTGGACATTAGTTCGAGTGGTTCTAAACTCTTTTACAAGCTTCGCTATTACACCCTTACCGTGTATTGGGTAAAACAATTCATCTTCAAAGCTAATTGCCTTCTCTACAATTTTAAATCGACGGTCTCGCTCAGCAGCGCAAGGGAGTTGCTCTTCATTTTTGTCATAGAGGTATTCTTCCGGTACGTTTTTATATGACTCTAATTCCAATTCATCTAGTGTAATATCGCCTTGTTCAATTTGGCTCTCTATCAATGACAAGTCATATTTTTGAGGTTGTCTGTCCGGACTTTTAGTCGCGAGCTTTCCAACCGTAATGTATGGCAGCAACCAAATATCATTTCGCTCTTTATACACACTCACGACAACCATTTTTTCAGATATCGTCAATTCTGTATTTTCGCCTTCAGGTGTTAACAACGTTTCATAATTAAGCATGAGTTTGCACCCCTAAAACATAAGGAGAATACTCTGGATAGAGAGGAACCATCGGATCTGAAGATATGTCTTGTACCCAAAAGGCATGCTGCATTAAAGTAAATGATTCTATGAAACTGATATGTAAAGTTGCACTTAATTGCTCAATAGCCATAGAAATTGGTGCATGAGGTGATTCAGCCAAAAGCTCAAAGAAGTCATTTCGCCATTTTGTATAAACAGACTTCAAATGTGCTTCTAGTACTGCTCCGCGAAGTACACGGAGAATGTTTTCTACTTCTACAGTTTTGACTTCATCATCGGTAACAATGATGAACTCATAACCTAATGACAGAGCTAGTATCTCTTCAAGTATTAGCTTCTCTATGGTTCTTCTATCTTTCATTAAGTGCTTAGGCTTTACACTGATAGCACGTTTTTTTCCTGATAGGAGGGTACATAAGAAGTCCCATGTGACAACGGCATCTGTAGCACTCCACGTATATTTGGGGTGATTGATTTTTAATGCTTTAGCGAACGCTTTTGATTTTTTTACGTTTGTCTCAGGGTACTGTTCTTTGATATCAACGATTGTTGGGTCCTGCAACAATTTGACCAGTGTATAAGTCTCGTTGTTTGATAACGTGTGATAAACACGTCCTGGATTTATCGGGCAAGGAAATCGTGATTTAATGCCAGAAGACGTTACATCTTGTGTCCGAAGAAATGCTTCATAATCGCCTCGATCTTCAATTTTTTTGAAATTTTTGATCCAACCTTCTACTTGAGACTGGTTTACCCGTACTCTCGTTTTTCCCATACCCATATTTATACGCCTTACTACTAGTTAATATTTAATTTGTCACTCTTATAAAGTCTCACTTCAGGGGTTTGACTTTATTGATGAGTCAATATTTGATCAAATGATCCACTTTGTCAAGTTTTGCTCTCACTATGGAAGTGGGTGTGGTACTATGTTTTTAGTTTGCTAAATGAGTTATTACGATGACACTTAAAGATTTTGTTGAAATAAAGTCGGGAAGAACCTTTAAAAATGGGGTGTCTGTTTCAGATGAACCAACACACTCTGTAATACAGTTAAGGGATTTTGACAAAGATGATGATGAAACCCCCATAAAATGGGAGAAATTAAGCAAGACAAGTATTGTTTCTAGTCGGTTTATTCATGTGTTGGAGCCGAACGACATCATAATGGTCGCGAAAGGGCCATCTAAAAAAGCAATACTTCTCCAATCTATACCTAAAAATATTGTTCCTACTCAGCACTTTTTAATCATTAAAGTGACTGACAAAGAATCATTAACGGTTGAATTTTTAGAGCACTATCTGAACAGTTCAATAGCGCAGCGTTGGATTGAGGATAATGGCGGTGGCAGCTATCAGAGTACAATTAGTATCGCTACATTATCCAAATTGCCTTTACCAGATGTAAGCTATAGAAAACAATGTTTGATTGCTGAGACCGCTGATAGTGTCAAAAAAGAAATTTTTTTTCATAAACAATTAATCAAAAGCCGAGTTCAGGAAATAGATCAAGTGTTCAATGACTTACAAGGGAAGCTAATATGATTGACGGTAAAGAATTGATCCTAAACTTAGTTGAACTGTATGAATCATTGAGTTTTGTTAATAACACTATTGAAGAAAAGGATTTGTATCTTTCGTTTGTCACTATGTGTTTTATTAACTACTTAGAAGAGGGACACTATTCTGGCGAATTAGAGTCACTAATATCGAGTAATGATTTTATAAAGTTTAAAGGTGATGTCGAAAAGAACACCTCGTTTAAGAGCGAGCCGCAAAAAGAACTGTTTATACAATTTTTCAAAGGTGTTAGTGCTTTAGATGAAAATGAAAAAGTTAAACAAATGCTCAATAAGTCTCATCATTTATTAGATCCTGTCACATATGATGGTTTGAATAAAATGAGCCTGATCACAATTTATGATCACTTATTGCAACGACTTCAATACATGAATTTTGGTGATAATCCCCCCGCAGCTTTTGAATATCAAGAAGCCCCTTTCGATTTTTCAGCGTTAATAACATTGCTTACTGGTAAAGAAGGAGAGCATAAAGCATATGATCCTTTCGCAATTACTGGAGAATCATCTGTTTCATATACAGTCCATAACAAAGATGTATCTATAACAACTGAAAGTGTAATTCCCACTTCATTATATATTAAGCATAAGCTTTTATTAGCTGGCACAAGAGAAATTCATGCTATCAACCCATTTGATTACTCAAACATACGGCTAATGCAACCAGAAAGTATTGATGTTGCTTACACTCTGTTCCAGCCAAAAGAAACCAAAGGTTTAAAAAATCAGAAGAAGATAATCAAAGGTAGGCATTATGATGACGGTAGAGTTGAACAAGAAATTTACCAAGAAAAATATAAAGAACACAGTATTATTCAAAAAATATTATCATCACTTAAACAAGATGGAATTGGATTTATAATTACTGGAAAAGGCCCTCTACATAGAGAGGCTGAAACAGAGGATAGGATTAGATTACTAAAAAGCAATGTCATAGATGCTGTCATTCAATTGCCAGCTAAGCTTATCACCTCAAGAACTGTTCCTTTGTATATGCTAATTCTACGGAAAAATAGAGGCAATGATCCAAAGGTTAAATTTATCAACGCTAGCTCTTTTTGTGAATTCGACGGTAAATTAAATAAGCTAATTCATATCCAAAAAATTGCAGAGTTATATAACTCACAGAGTCCTAATAGTGACTTTGTTGCTAAAGTAAAGATTAATGGAATTAACAGAGATTCAGCTTTATTAACAGTATCTAGTTATGTTGGTAGTAAAAAGGACAGTTATGAGGAAATCGATGTTTACTCTGTTAGACGTTCACTTACTCAGCAACGAAACAAAACGGATAAATTATTTGAAAGATTAAATGGCTTTAATAATGAGATTTTCTCTAACAAGTAAACCAATCCAAATACCAGATAACATGCCTGCTACAGCTCCCAAACCTGCTGGAGAAAAAGCTGGAAGGGCTAACAATAACTGAGAGTCATTTCCGCCAACGGCTAACGAAGCACCTATCCCCATAAGAGTTCCCGCAAAGAGGTGCTCAACCCAACGCTTTAAATTTAAAGGAACAAACAAAAACTTATTTGTTCTCCAGGCAGCTAAAAACATACCTACAAGTAATGCGATAAATAGCAAGTATTGCTCAATTGCAGGCCAGTTTTTTTCACTACCACTAGTCAAAGCACTGCTTAGTTGGTTTAGTAATCCACTTGGTGGCCATTTCGGCTCATAAAGAAAAATAAACCCAGCAAGTAACCCAATCCCCATCATACTAAACCAAAGAGTTTTGCGTTGCTTACTACCAAGAAAAGCCCAAATAATGAGAGCTAGGGAACCAATAATTAATAGTAAATAAGTTATATTGTCTGGTAACGGGTTCTTCATTACATCTATCTTAGGTTGCCAATGGGCTAGTATTGTCCACCCGACTAACCAGCCAACAATTGTAGCGATCATATTAGAATCACCACGAGCTAACTTTCCTAAAGTAGACACGCCACAACCTTGATTAAAGGCTGTGCCTACTCCAAAAAGCAACCCACCAAAAATAAACCAAGCACTTATTTGATACGTTCTAAATTTAAGCGGTATATCTGCGTAATGAGCAAATAAAGTAGCAACCCAAGCTAAAATCCCACTAAGGAGAATAGCTAATAGAAATTCTTTATTACCAGCTCTCCATTCGTTGACTCCTTTCACCATACACAACCCAGTGGACTGTGCTAAAAAACCAAGAATACAAATCAGTATTAGAACAATTGGTAGTAGCATCAAAGCTGTTCCTATTATTTTTTATTCTTAGAGTATGGACTATATTTACTATTTACCCGCTAATTTTTGGCCCCTCTGAATTGAGATATATTTGCAGTATTCAACCGAAGTATGGAAATAAAGTGTAATTTACTTCTGTACGATTAGATGTAGTCATAGGAAAATGCCTTTATAGAAACTTTGATGTTAGAATAATAATTTCATCATATTGCAATCTTATAGTGGCGTTATACGAATGATTTATTTAGATACAGCAGCTTCTTATCCGCTCCTGCCTGAAGTAAAAGTAGCGTTATCAGGTGCTTTTGAAAATTTTTATGCTAATTCAGCTTCTAGCCATTTGTTAGGTGAGCAAGTCTCCAATGAAATTAATAAAGTTCGAGAGCAATTAGCAGATCAAATAGGCGCATATCCAAGTGAAATTATTTTTACTAGTGGTGCTACAGAATCAAATAATATTGCCTTTAAAAGCCTTCTTCTAGGCAAGGAAATACCTGAAGATAGAAAGCATATTGTCACTACGCAGATTGAACATAAATGTGTATTTGCAATATGTGATTACTTGAAATCCATTGGTTACGAAATTACTTACGTGAAGCCCAATAAAGATGGAATAATTGAGGCTGATGCAGTGGCTGATGCAATCCGGCCCGATACTGCTTTGATTTCAGTAATGCATGTGAATAATGAATTAGGCACCATCAACCCTATATCTGAAATAGGTAGAGTTTGTTTTGATGCAGGAATTCTATTCCATAGTGATGCTGCACAAAGCTTTCAAAAAGTTGATATTGATGTAGATGATTTAAATGTTGATATAATGTCATTTTCCGCACATAAAATTGGCGGCCCAAAGGGTATAGGCGCAACCTATATTCGTGATTTACGTAAAAGACATCTAATGCCCGTGATACACGGTGCTGGTCAAGAGGATGGTTTAAGGGGGGGAACTGTAGCTGCACCACTTATAGTAGGGTTCGGTAAGGCCATTGATGTCTTTCCTAATTATTATAGAGAGTTAACATCAAGAAATGCTAAACATTACCTAGAGAAGTTGTTATCAGAATATAAAGTTCCATTTGAGACAAATGGTAAAATTAATACCCTCCCCAGCTGTATTTCTCTTACATTACCATCTACAGATACTTCTTTATTGATTAGGGAATATGAAAATGATTATTGCCTTGCTCAAGGCTCAGCTTGTTCTTCAAAGGAAATAGAGGCTTCTCA